>FLOH01000427.1_pt1 | contig 94428 bp, 91 predicted proteins | sample 756751 | NCBI WGS metagenome assembly FLOH01 (sample SAMEA4026879, study PRJEB14308) | marine metagenome | biome: coastal water; material: water | depth 74 m
CCACAGATTGGATTCTTGCAGGAATGCCTGCGCTGGTGGGACCATTGGTTAAAGGGTGAAGAGACCGGCATCATGGACGAGCCCATGGTTCGGGCTTGGATGCAGGACACCATTGCGCCAAAAGAACACTACGACATTCGCCCCGGACGCTGGGTTGCCGAGAATAAATGGCCCAGCGAGCGGAATGAGAGCATTTGTTATCCTTTCGGGATTAACAAACTGGGGAAACCGGGCAGCAAGCCACGCGAAGGCTTACTGGAAATCTGCTCCCCCCAAACCATTGGCATACATGGTGGAAAGTGGTGCCCCTATGGTGAGATCCCCGATCTACCGGGAGACCAACGCCAAGAGGCTGGCGGTTCACTGGTATTCGATTCAGAACCTCTGAAACGGCCATTAGAATTTATGGGCACACCCGTGGTCAATCTGGACCTGGCCTCAGACAAGCCTGAAGCGCTGGTCGCGGTTACTCTATCTGAAGTTCTATCCGATGGTGCCGCCACGCGGCTTTCATACGGAATTCTCAATTTGAGCCACCGCGACAGCCACGAGAACCCAACCCCTCTGGAGCCTGGGCAGCGGTATCAGGTGCAGATCAACCTCAATGACTGCGCCCAGCGTATCAGCAAAGGTAGCCGCCTTCGGATCGCCCTATCGACTACCTACTGGCCCATCGTCTGGCCATCCCCGGAACCTGCCACGTTGAGCATCTCGACCGCAGCGAGCTCACTGGAGCTCCCTGTGCGCCCTGCCCGCGCCGAAGACAAACAACTCAAGGCGTTTGAACCAGCGGAAAGCGCGCCGCCCTTAGATGCGACTCAGATACGGCCACCGGCGGAAAAGTATCAAGTCACCCAAGTCATGAAAACAGGCCAGACAACACTGGAAATCCTTGTTGACGATGGCATGAAACACAACAATGAAACGGACTGGTCCTATGCTTCCAGTCTACATCGCCTATTCCCCATCCTGCCCGATGATCCGCTATCAGCCGAGGCATCTCTGTCATGGCGCAAAGAATTTTCCCGGGGCGACTGGAATGTGAAAATCGAAGCCGATACGCACATGGCGGTGACCAACGATCACTATATCATCACCGCAACATTGGATGCCTATGAAGGCGATGTGCGAGCGTACTCCAAGGAATGGAACTGCAAAATCCCCCGCGATCACACCTGATAGACGGTTTCGCCCCGAACGACAGTCTGCTCGACGATGATGTCTTTGAGCCCTGACGGGTTTTCCAGTGGATTTTCGGATAAAATGACAAAGTCCGCCCGTTTCCCGGGTTCAATAGAGCCCCTCTCGTGATCGAGAAAGACTTGCCATGCCGCATCCAGAGTATGGGCGCGAAGCGCCTGCATAGGTGTGATGCACTGATCCCTGCCCAGTTGGACGCCTGATGTTGTCGTTCGGTTCACCGCACACCACATCAAGTGCAACGGCAGGGTCGGCGTCACCGTGGCATCATTATGAATGGTAAAACGCAACCCTTTCCTGACCGCTGACCCCGCCGGGCTCAAGCGGGCCGCCCGTTCTGGTCCCACAGTCACTTCACAGTGCACATCTCCCCAATAATGGATATGCGCCGGGAAAAAGCTTGGCGTCAGCCCCAACTCCTTCATACGGTCCAGTTGGTCATCGCGGAAGGTCTGACAATGAATGAAAGTATGGCGATGATCTTCTCTCGGATTGGCCGCCAACACAGCTTCCATGACATCGAGCATGACATCAGCCGTGCCGTCGCCGTTCACATGGGTATGCGTCTGAAAGCCAGCGTCGTGCAGGGCCCCAACATGTTTAATCATACTTTCACGGGTTATGGCGAGCTTGCCACAATAATTCGGGTCACCATTCAGTGGTCTATGATAGGGCTTGCTTAGAACAGCTGTCTGCAAGGGAAAGGAGCCATCGGCGAACAATTTTCGTGGTCCTCGCATAATGCGGGTACCCTCTGGAAAATCAAAATCCAACTCACCATTGCTCAACCGCGGTTCCAGATGGGCCGCTGGCAGTACCATGACGTCAATCGCCGGCTCATCTTCATGCGCCACGTGTGAGAAAAGCCGCAACAGGTTTTCCGTCGCCCAGGCATTTTGCGCCAGCGTAACACCCTTGGAGAGATATTCTCGGGCGGCGGCACGGAAACCGGCCTTGAATTTTTCCGGGGTCAATTGCGCATCCAGTTCCCCAATGGCTTTCATGGCGCCCATCCCGTCCAACTCGCCATTCAGCTCGCCACTCTCCAGGTATCTCCCATACCGTCCACCGACGGGGTCGGGGCTATCTTTGTCCAGATTACAGTGCGCAAGACCGGGTGTATTGGTCACACAGCCATGTCCGGAAATATGATAAACGACGATGATATGATCCGTGGACACGCTATCGAGCTCCCACCGGGTAGGATAGCGTTTCTCCTCAACTCCATTGATTTCAAACAGATTACCAACAACCCACTCGCCGGGCGGGGTATCAGTGACCTTTTTTTCCAACCGCCCGAGTAGATCCGTAATCGTATTACAGGGACCCAGAGGCGGCCCTGACACATCAACCTGAAACAACGCTAACATACCGGAATCAGGAAAGTGTCCATGGGGGTCGATAAACCCCGGCACCATGGAGCGACCCTTCAGATCAATGACCTGTGTCGAGGGTGGCGCAGAAGCCTTGATATCTGAATAATCGCCAACAGCGATAAACTTTCCATCGGAAATCAGAACGGCATCAGCGACCTGATCTTCGCCATTAACGGTAATGATAGGGCCACCGTAATAAATCGTGTGAGTTGACATAGTTCCCCCAAACCTGATTCCTAGAAAAAAACTGACCTGACAGATTCATTCACACCAAACAAGAAACAACTCTATTTTTTCTCTAGCGGTTGCGTATTATCCATTTAAGCTCTTAGTCCTCTTCATAATCAAGGGTACATGCATTGAAATCCGTGACGGCTGAAAACTGGTATGAAACCCGATCCATCAGTGATGGTATAACCTTTATCTCAGAACCGCATATCAAGGAATTTTACCGGTGTAATATCTGGCATGTTCGAGGACGTGAGCGGGATATGCTGGTCGATACAGGAATGGGGGTTGTGAGCCTGCGTGCACACATTCCGCTGGTAACCGAAAAACCCTGTGTCGCTGTTGCCAGCCACATTCATTTTGACCATATCGGGTGCCATCATGAATTTACCGAACGCTATGTTCATGCCGATGAGTCCGACATTCTTGCCAACCCGACACGGACGTCCACCCTCGCCGACCCGTATGTGGTGGATGATATTTTCACGCGCCTTCCCCCTGCGCCCTATACCTCGGCAGAATATACCGTTAAGGCAGCGCCCGCGACGCGTATTCTTCATGATGGTGATATCATCGATCTGGGAGACCGCCATTTCGACGTAATCCATACGCCGGGGCATTCACCCGGCGGCATCATGCTATTCGAACAATCGACGGGAATTCTGTTTTCTGGTGATACCGTTTATGATGGCCCCCTTATTGATGACGCCTACCATTCGGATATCCCAACGTATACCAAAACCTGTTGAGAGGGCAGAAGAGTCCACACAAGAAAATCAAATAACTAGCAGGTTACGCCAGTTACAAAACCTTCTAAATGAAGGTCTAATTTCAGACGATGATTACAACACAAGGAAGAACGAAATCCTCTCAGAACTCTGAACTGGCTTGGCGGCTCTCCAATCCAACCAGATATGTGGGATCGCCAATCTGGTTAAAGCCAGAGTAGCTCCTTCGTATACCCCATGTTTTATTTCGGCGGGGGAGTGCATTCACTAATCCAAACATCCTACCCCGTAGTATCAAGGACGTGTAGCCGTCCTTGATAATCCTAACTAGCAACTGTTGTCAGTTGCATCACATCCGTTAAGTCAAGTTTGTCTGCAGGACCGCCACGTAGTGTGGCGGTACATTTCCAGCGTGAAATCCTCGCCGTCACGTCAAGGTGTCCTCCACTCAAAGATTCTGTGAGGAACCTTGACCTGATCGTCTATGACAGATCATCGGAAACAGTGGTTCTCTTCCAACGATGCCATTAAAGTGGCTGTTCATCTAAGAGATACAGGATCACCAATGTCCCGAAAGACCGTAACACGCGCAGACCTAGCAAATGCCTTGGCTCAGGCAGTTGGTTTGCCAAAACGCCAATGCAATAGGCTCGTTGATGATGTTCTGAATGAGATCACCAATGCCCTCGTCAACGAAGAGGATGTGAAACTGCAGCACTTTGGTAATTTTATGGTACGCCATAAGAATGAACGTATTGGACGGAACGTAAAGACAGGGGAACCGGCTGTAGTTTCAGCACGTAAGTCCATTGTGTTCAAAGCATCTCAACAGCTTAAGCGTAAGGTAACAGCTAGAGCAGGAATAAGGTGAATGCACCCTTTCTGGTGGGTACTCAGTGGGTACTCACTGAAACCATCAAGAAACTTGCTAACTCAAAATATTGTCTATCTTATTGATATTGTTTGAAAATAATGGTGCCCGGGGGCGGATTTGAACCACCGACACGCGGATTTTCAATCCGCTGCTCTACCAACTGAGCTACCCGGGCACAACCCGGCGGGCGCCGGGCAAAGGTCAGAATATCCGATTGGATGTTCCGCTTGGTGAGAGGGGCTTATAGAGAAAATTCCCCCCCCTGTCCAGCCGCACAAACGCGCAAATTTTAGTCTTCATCAGGAATATAATCGTCCTGTTCCGCCAACTCGTCCGTCGGGGCGCGATAAGCTTCACCAAACCAGTTGCCAAGGTCAAGATTGGCGCACCGGCGAGAGCAGAACGGCCGGAAGGCCTGCTCCATGGGCTTCTTGCACATGGGGCATTTTTGCCCTTTCAAGGGGATAACTTTGGCGCTTTTTTTGCCTGAATCCTGCGTGTTCATGCCTCAATCCTGTGTATTTTCTATGTAGCGTAAACATCCACCATGCCAAGCGGCACGGTTTTGTCCGGCATCAGGGTCACCGACACCCCGGCCCGTGTCGTCGTATCCGCCAGCGCGGATTTCAATTCGTCGCCGAGAATGGCGATAACATCACCACGCGCCCGCACCGTCAACGGCCGTCCGGGGGCTCCATAGGCCACATGATGCAGTCGACGTAAGGCGTCGTACGCCAGAGTTTCCGACGAACGGGCCAAACCGGCACCCCCGCGCCTGTCTGAGAGCGCCTCCGGCAGGCTCATGGCGCGGCGACGGCGGGTGATCTCGACAAGGCCCAGACGGGTAAAACCAGCGATCTCCACGGGCACGGGGTCGCTCGCGCAGGCGGTAATCAAGCGATTCAAAAGGGCACGGCCCGCATCCTTATCGCCATCACGAATGAAATCCACAACGATATTTCCGGACAGGTTGCGAAGACGGAGAGCCCAGGCAAGAGTATCGGCGGCCTCCCCGTTGGTTTGCCGGATGAGATCGAGTCCTTTTTTACCATTGCCGCTGCCGGCGCTGTCTGTATCCACATCAACCGTCACACAGGCCGGCGTTTCATGGATATGAAGACAGCCCCCCGATGGCAACGGAACGTAGGGGCTAAGGGTAGCGTCAAGTTCGGCTTCAATCCCTTCGACGGCAAAAACCCCTTCCGGCCCCTGATACTGCTCAAGTCGATCCAGAAAGTCCGGTTCCGAGGCCGTCAGGTACGCCTTGGCGCGGAGGAACCCGTCTGCGCCTTCCACCACAACACGACGGGTTTGCGAGGAACTGATCCCCTGCAACGCCTGTAAAACCGGATCAGGTGCACTCAGCAGACAATGGGGCGGCTTGACCTGGGATTGCCGTGCACGGACGTCCAACCACGCATCGCGGAAGGCAGAGAGCTCCGAGGTGGCCCGCGCGATCCCGTCGGAACCCTGCAGCAGTGTGGCGGTACGAATGACCGCACCATCCCCCGGCTCGATCTCGCCCGCTACGGCCGCGGCCGCCTGATCGGCAAGGGCTGGATCATTTCCCTTCCGTGAAACATTGATCCCCGGTTGATCAGGGGTATAAACCGCATATCGGCCCGCCAGGGAAACCCGCGTGGTCAGTCGCGCGCCCTTGTCCGCCATGGCCTCGTTGCGAACCTGAACGATGACGGCCTCGCCTTCCTGGACAGGGGACCGCGCTGCCTTTTCCGGAAACGGCAGGAAGCCATCCCGCTGGTCGCCTACGTCAATGAAAGCGCCACGAATGGAAGGCACCACAGCCCGCACCCGGCCAAGGATGACATCGCCCACGCGCACAGCGGCATTTGGGCGATGGATCTGGATATCGAGCACCCTGGAATGGCCCAGAAACGCCATGCGGCATTCCGGGGTCACCGTATCGATCACGATTGTATCGATTACTGTGTAGGCCTCTGTGCTGATTACTGTGCCCATTATGGACCCTCACACCGCATTATTTACCCGGCTCGTCGGTATACCCGGCACCGTCCAGCATTTGCATCACCTCATAGAGCGGCAAGCCGACAACATTGCTGTAGGATCCATTGATCTGTTTCACGAACCGCGCCGCATGTCCCTGGATAGCATACCCACCGGCCTTGCCCTGCCATTCGCCCGATGACAGATAGCGATTCAGTTCCGCAGCCGTTAACCGCTTGAAGTGTACCGCTGTCATGATGATACGGGTTCTCGCGGCACCATCAGGTGTTATCAGGCATACCCCGCCGTAGACCCGATGCCGCCGCCCGGATAACTGCATCAGGCAGGTGCGGGCCTGGGTTTCATCTTCCGCCTTGGGTAACGCACGACGCCCGCAAGCCACCACGGTATCCGCCCCGAGCACGTAAGCACCGGTGTGATCAGCAGCAACGGCCCGGGATTTCGCCTCGGCCAATCTTGCCGCCAGATCACGGGGCAGCTCCCCTTTTAAGGGGGATTCATCGATATCGGCGGGCGAGATGGTATCCGGTGCAATGCCAATCTGGGCAAGTAAGTCCAGTCGCCTCGGCGAGGCGGAGGCAAGGATCAGTTTATTTTCAGGGGATGCGGTCATACCGCCTCTCGCGGAGAACCCGGTTCGACCTGATGGTCTACTTGAACCGAAATGTGATGCGACCCTTCGACAGGTCGTAAGGGGTCATTTCTACCGTCACTTTGTCACCAGCAAGCACACGAATACGGTGCTTGCGCATCTTACCCGCAGTATGGGCAAGAATTTCATGATCATTTTCGAGCACTACCCGAAACATGGCGTTCGGCAACAGTTCCGTCACAGTGCCGTTAAACTCGAGTACGTCTTCTTTAGCCATGCTCATCCTTTCGCATTCAGGCTGGAAGTGGCCAGAAAATGGCCGTAAAGAACAAGAAAATCAAGCGTTTACACACAGGTTTCATTTTTTTTTATTATTTTCAATCACTTATACAATTACGTATCACTAACCATATGCAGCGGGAAGCGAATTTTTATGCGTTCCATCAACTGATCGCGGATTTGGCGATAGGCCGTAAGGATGGATTCTCTATCTTCGGACTGGACAATGCTGGGGTCAAAGGTGTTCCAGAATTCCACTTCACATGCCATCCACTGGGTCATATCGACGGCTTTATGCTGGGCTTCCGGCGAGAGCGAAATAATCAGATCAAACGACGAGTCTTCCAGATCATCGAAAGTTTTGGCACGGTGACGCGTCAGATCGATCCCGATCTCATCCATCACAGTTACGGCAAAGCCATCAATTTCCCCTTCATGAACGCCTGCTGAATCCACATAGATCTTATGGCCATGCAGATACTTCAGAATACCTTCGGCCATGGGCGACCTGATGGAATTCCGCGTACACGCGAACAGAACGGCTGAAGGCATATCCATCCGTATCAACCCCGGACGTGCAGGACACAGATGAGGGTAAACAGTCGACGCGCCGTATCCAGATCGATTTCCGCCTTACCTGTCAAACGATCCCGCAACAGATCAGCGCCTTCGTTGTGCAATCCCCGCCGCCCCATATCAATGGCCTCAATCTGGGATGGTGCCTTGGTCTTGATCGCGTCGAAATAACTTTCGCAAACCAGAAAGTAATCCTTAATGATGCGGCGAAACGATTTGGCCGACAGCATGATCTCGCTAAGGGGTTGTTCTTCCGCATTCCGGACATCGAAGATCAGGCGATCCTCCTCGACCCTCAAATGAAGATTATACGGTCCTGTGAAGTTCCCATCGGGAGCAAATTGGTTATCCTCCAGCAGATCAAAAATAGCTACCTTTTGCTCATGCTCAACCTGAGGGCTCCGCCGTACGACGGACTTCTCATCCAGGGTTATGTTCCTAATTCGCTGAGTATGCGGCATGGCCGCCTCCGGGTAGTTTTCTATCCGGCGCGCTTGTTGAGCCGGATATCAATGGACAACGCATGAGCATCAAGGCCTTCAGCCCTCGCCAGAGTGGCAGCAGCCGGGCCGATTTTTGACAACCCTTCACTATCACATTGAATGAAGGATGATCGCTTTAGAAAATCCAACACGCCGAGGCCTGATGAAAACCGGGCGCTCCGTGCCGTGGGCAGGACGTGGTTCGGGCCTGCCATATAATCGCCCAGGGCTTCGGGTACATATCGGCCCAGAAACATGGATCCAGCATTGCGGACTGTGCGAGAGAACCCATCGGCATCATCCAGCGCCACTTCCAGATGTTCCGGAGCGACACGATCAACAATACCGGTCGCCTGTTCAAGGTTCTCGACAATAATCACGGCGCCGAAGTCTTGCCAACTTGCCGTTGCGGTATCACGTCGACCCAAGGTCTTCAACTGGGCATCAACGGCTTCACAAACCTGATCGGCAAACGCCTCGTCCGTCGTTACCAGAATGGATTGGGACGCCCTATCGTGTTCGGCCTGGGACAATAGATCTGCAGCAATCCAACCCGGATCGTTAGCGCCGTCCGCCACCACCAGTATCTCCGATGGTCCGGCAATCATATCGATACCTACGGTCCCGAAAACGTGACGCTTTGCGGCTGCGACATAGGCGTTGCCGGGCCCGACGATCTTGTCCACCGGTTTGATGGTTTCCGTACCATAAGCCAATGCTCCAACGGCCTGTGCACCACCGATACGATAAATTTCCGTCACCCCCGCCAGTTCCGCAGCTGCAAGCACCAATGGATTGATTTCCCCGTCCGGTGTGGGCACCACCATGACGACACGCTCCACCCCGGCCACCTTTGCAGGCAACGCATTCATCAGGACTGAAGACGGATAGGCGGCCGTTCCGCCGGGAACATACAGACCGGCAGCCGCCACAGACTTCCACCGATACCCCAGACGCACCCCGGCATGATCCACATAATCCAGATCCTCCGGGATCTGGCGCTTATGAAAATCACCGATGCGCTCTGCCGCCATCTCCATGGCTGCCAGCGTTTCGCCATCACAGGAAGCCCGCGCCGCAGAAATTTCCTCTACGTTAAAAGCCAGCGTATCTTGTGTGAGATCAAAGCGGTCGAATTTACGGGTGTACTCAATCAACGCCATATCACCACGTTTTTTTACGTCTGCGAGAATGGCATGCACCACGTCATTAACATCCTGATCGGACTCGCGTTTTGCTCCCAGCAAATCCTGAAAGGACGTTTCAAACGTTGCATCACGGGTTGAAAGACGGCGAACCATTATGCCGCCTTCCCGGTTGATGCCACGGCATCACGAAATCGCTCAATCCAGTGATTGATCTCCGTCGGGCGGGTTTTCCAGGATGCCCGATTAACCGCCAGCCGTGATGTGACCTGTGCCAGAGTTTCAATTTCAACCAGGCCATTAGCCTTCAGGGTTGCACCACTCGATACCAGATCAACAATCCTGCGACACAGACCCAGTGATGGTGCCAACTCCATAGCCCCATTCAGCTTGATGCATTCGGCCTGCACGCCACGTTTGGCGAAATAAGCCCGCGTAATTTCGGGATATTTGGTTGCAACGCGGACGCTGGACCATGTTGCGGGATCATCATTGCCCACCATGTCCGTAGGTTCCGCTACTGAGATACGGCAATGACCGATCTTCAGATCCAACGGCGCATAAATTTCAGGAAAATCGAACTCCATCAAGACATCGTTTCCGGCAACGCCCAGATGCGCCGCACCGAAGGCTACAAACGTTGCAACGTCAAAACTACGCACCCGGATAATATCCAGATTATCAATATTGGTGGAAAACCGGAGCTGGCGGCTGGTGTCATCATCGAAAGCCGTTTCCGGTTCGATCCCGGCATGGCGAACCAACGGCATCACCTCTTTCAGGATACGCCCTTTGGGCAAAGCCAGAACCAGTTTGTCGTTCGCTGAACCGCGCATCGTCAGACCTTCATCATCAAAAAATCATATTGGCCGGAAAATATTGGCCCGACGCGGCTGTCATATCCTGTTTTTTTGATAAAAACCAGTCAGGATGGCCTGTCGTACCTGGATCCTGTTCGATCCTACTCGGCTGATCGCTGTATATCTGCGCCGCAAGCCGAAAGCTTCTCTGGCAACCGCTCATAGCCACGATCAAGATGATAGACACGGCTGATCACCGTTTCACCCTCTGCGGCCAATCCGGCCAGAACCAGCGATACAGAAGCCCGGAGGTCTGTTGCCATGACCGGTGCACCTGACAGTTGCTCAACACCGCGGACTATGGCTGAGGCGCCATGCACGTTAACATTGGCACCCATACGGCACATTTCCGGCACATGCATGAAGCGGTTTTCAAAGATGCTTTCCGTGATCATAGAGGCACCATTGGCCGTTGCCATCAATGCCATCAGCTGGGCCTGCATGTCCGTGGGGAAGCCCGGGAACGGCTCGGTCATGATATCGACGCCCCGAATGCGGCCATTGGTGCGTGAGACGGTAATCGCGTCACCTGCATCGTTTTCAACGATATCAACACCGCAATCACTCAGCACATCAGCCACGGATTCGATCAATTCAAGGCGCGTACCGCGGAGTGTTAATTCACCGCCGGTAATGGCTGCGGCTACTGCGTAACTGCCCGTTTCGACCCTGTCCGGTATCACGGCATGCTCTGCGCCGGAAAGACTGCTCACACCCTGAATCTTCAAGGTGCCACTGCCGATTCCCTCAATTTTGGCGCCCATGGCGGTGAGGCAATGAGCAAGATCGCCAATTTCCGGCTCACGCGCCGCGTTGGAGATTATGGTCTCCCCATCAGCCAACGTCGCCGCCATAAGCGCATTTTCCGTACCACCGACGGTCACAAACGGAAAAACGATATGGCCCCCCTTCAGGCCTCCATCCGGGGCACGAGCGTCGATATATCCTTCAGACAGCGTGATGTCCGCGCCCAGGTGCTGCATAGCCTTCAAATGCAGATCAACCGGCCGCGTGCCAATAGCGCATCCCCCAGGCAGGGAGACCCGCGCGTGACCGGCCCGTGCCAACAGGGGACCCAGCACCAGAATAGAGGCCCGCATCTTGCGAACCAGTTCATAGGGTGCCGTGGTCTCGGAAATGCTTTCCGCATGCATCCGGCACTGGCTGTGTGGCCCACCATTACCATTACGCTGGACATCCACGCCCAATCCGCTCAACACACCGGACATGCTGTTGATATCAGCCAGATCGGGCAGATTGGTCAAAATCAGGGGCTCGGTACTCAACAAGGAGGCGGCCATCAGTGGCAACGCCGCATTTTTCGCGCCGCTGATCTGAATTTCGCCGTGAAGCGGTTTGCCGCCCTGAATATGTATCTGATCCATTCTGGTATAGCCGGTTAGGGTTGATGACAAAAATGCGCTATCCGTATGGTGATAGGGCAAGATTCAGGCCAAAGTTTGGCACCGATTAAATGACTTTCCGGTTAATGACGGATCGGGCCGCCGAGGCAACCGTTTCCGCAGGCGCTTGTATCGGATGATGGGCGGGTGCTCAAGCACCGCCAAAAGCACCTGTAATCACCCGATTATAGTCCTTAAGCCTGATCCTTACCCGGATCACCTCCTTGGTCACTTGCCGGATCAGGCGAATCGTTTACGGCATGTTTCTCGCAATTACCGTCTTCAGTGCGCTCGCGGACCTGCATCTTACGACGGCGCAGGTTATCGCGAAGCGCCCGGGCTGACCGTTCTTCCCGCGCCCGTTTCGCCGCGTGGCCCTTTCCAGAGCCGCCGGAGGGGTGTTCTTCGCCGTTATTCATGCCCCAGATGTGCCACGAAGGGACCGCGAGCACAAGATGCGCATGATGATGAAATAACAGTTTCGTAGGAATGTAACTGACGCTTGCCAGCAAAGCGACCTTGTGGCATGTTCCGCGCGATTTCAACGGCATGCCGCCGTAGCTCAGGGGTAGAGCACGTCATTGGTAATGACGGGGTCAGAGGTTCAATTCCTCTCGGCGGCACCACTCCCCATAATATTACACTGGCCATGCCGACTTGTTAGCCGCCATTCAGCGCCGCCGTCAGGGCGTCCACCGCGTCCAGTGTGTCCAACGTTAGCTCCACGTTGACGAAATCAGGCCATGTGGACAGCTTGGCAATGACCAAATCATTACCCGGGTCCATATAGATCATCTGGCCAAATACGCCGCGGGCCATGATCTGTTCACGATCCACATCACGGACCCAGAACTGGTTTTTATAAGCGCCACGGGGGAAGTATTCGGCGTAGGGACATTGCTGGAAGGCCGCAACGTCACCGTCCTGACGGGTTGCGCGAACGTGCTCAGCCGGGACAAGCTGCCTGTCGTCGACCTTGCCCCCATTCAGGTACAAAAGCCCGACACGGGCGTAATCGCGCAGCGTCGCGTTAAACCCACCGTCGGCTAGCGCATATCCACCCCGGTCCACGGTGAAGCAGGCATCGTGTTCAGCGCCCATGGGCCGCCACAACTCCTCACTGACCAGATCGGCCAATCGCTTGCCCGTCGTTCGTTCCATGACCCAGGCCATGGTGTCTGTTTCAATGGAACGATACTGAAAGTGCCCACCATGCTCCCGTTCCTTGGGCAGGCTTGGCGGAATATCAAGAACTGACAACGGCATGCCATCCCGATACGGTTTCCACCCCCCCGCCACGTCAATCTGGGCGATATCGGAATCAGGATCAGTGTATTCCTCACCAAACCGCACGCCGCTTCGCATGTCCATCAACTGATGCGATTGTGCGTCAGCATACCCGCTTTCGGCCAACTCAGGAATGATATCAGCCAACGGTGCACGGGGATCAATAACACCACGGTCAATCAAAATTCCCGCTACCGTCCCGACCACGGATTTCGCCACAGACTGGGATAGATGCAACGTCGTAGGCGTCATGTCGTTAAGATAGCGCTCATACACCACGCGCCCCTTATGGATCGCGATAAAGCCATCGGCATAGGTATTCTCCAGTACGCCCATCAGCGTCGTCTGTCGGCCATCCCGGGAATGAACAACGGGGAGGTCATCGAAGTCCTGTTCCACATTGGGCAAGGTGGAGATGGGGCCATTTCCTCGCGATACGTTAACCGTCGGCAAGACTTCTCGAACATGCTGGAAAGACCACCGGTTAAAAGGCGGACTATCCCAGTTCTGGTGCGTGATGCGTTTATCCGGAGGAGGTGGTGAACCCATCATGATGCCGTGTTCGGCAGCGGTTTTCGGTCTATCGGCCATGGCGTATCTCCCGATGATGACAATTCAGTAATTTATAAATTGATAAAAAAATGGGGCTGGCGGCATCACGCCAACCAGCCCCTGACTTCAGGAATTCCGGCTTATTTCAGCAGGTTATTCCAGATCTTGGTGTACATAGCCTGGACTTCCTGCGTGCAAGGCGGGATGAACTCAGGCTTGCCGGCACCTTCGTAGCCGATAATTTCCGGCGCTTCGGCCATATCCGGGTTCATATACTTGGCTGAGCCCTTGATAGCATTGGCGTAACCGGCAAAGCTGGAAATCATGCCGGCGTTTTCCGGGTCCATCAGGAAGTTCATGAAGATTTTGGCTTCCTTGACGTTCTTGGCGTCCGACAACAGAACCACGTTATCCATCCAGGCGTTCAGCCCTTCCTTCGGATAGACGTACTTGATCTCGGGAATAACACGACGAGCCCGCATGGAGGCACCGTTCCAGTTATGCGACACGTAGACGTCTTCGGATGTCATTTTCTCAACGATGCCGTAGTCGATGGTGCGCCAGTCCTTCTTGGCGTTCTGCAGCATGTCATTGAGCTTTTTGAGATCTTCCTTGTTGTCATTGCACTGGGGCAGGCCAAGGTAGAACAGGCCGGCGGCGAGAACGTCGCTCATTTCGCTGACCATGTTAATGCGACCTTTGAGCTCTTCCGGAGGATCAAACACCAGAGCCCATGAATCGGACTTGGGTCCATTATAGTATTTGGTGTTAAGGCTGATGCCCGTTGAGCCCCATTGCCACGGCACGGAGTACTCGCGGCCCGGATCGAAATAGACATCGACCCACTGATCCTCAACATTTTTGAAATTCTCCATCTGGTTGACGCCAGCTTTCTGGACCAAGCCTTCTTCAATCATAATCTTGACCATGAAGCCAGACGGAACGGCAAGATCGTAGCCGCTGCCGCCAGCCTTGACTTTGGCCAGCATCATATCGTTGGAGTCATAGCCATCGAGGGTGATTTCAATACCCGTTTCAGCGGTGAATTTCTCAAGAACCTTGGGGTCGGTGTAATTGCCCCAATTATAGAAATGTAGCTCGCCGCCGGCCATTGCCTGTCCTGCGGTGAACACCAGGCCAATGCCTGCTGCTATTAGTGACGTAAACTTCATAGTCTATCCTCCTCTGTTTTTACTTCAGTTTCGTTAGTTTGTTTTTCTTAGTTTATGAGCGTTTCCGGAAAGTTAGAAAGAAGAAAAATGAAACGAAAACAATTGTAACGCCGAGTAATACCGTCGAAATAGCATTGACTTCAGGTGTTATACCACGGCGAAGCTGACCAATCATCCATACCGGCAGGGTGGTTTCTCCAGGGCCGGCAACAAGCAGGCTGATGATCACGTCATCGAGCGAGATCACGAACGCCAGCATGGCACCGGCAATGATGCCCGGCAGCATCATCGGCAAGGTCACAAAGCGAAATGCCTTCCAGGGTGTCGCATAGAGATCAGCCGCCACATGCTCGAATGTCAGATCCATGTCCTCGAGACGGGCGCGGATCGGCATGTAGGCAAACGGAATGCAGAACACCGTGTGTGCCAGCACCAGAAAGCTGAAACTTTGAACCCCCGTCACCTGCTTGATGATGCCGAAAAACGTGAGCGTTCCGACCGCCGTCACAATCTCAGGGATCATCAATGGCTGGTTAATGACGGCATAAACGATCGCCTGCCCCCGAAATGACCGGGTGCGGGTCGTCGCCAGTCCCGCCATGGTCGCGGCGATTGTCGCAAAAACCGTCGAAAGGGCAGCGAGTTTAAGCGACAGGACCGTTGCATCCTTAACGCCGGCATTATCAGCTGCTATCAGATACCAGCGAAAACTGAATTCAGAGAACGTGGTGACCGAACGGGAGTCGTTGAAGGAAAAGAACGCCATGATCAGCAACGGTGCATAAAGCCCGATCATGCACACCCAGGCCATCGACGTGAAGCCCGGGATAAACCTGACGTCAAAGGGGCGGCTGCGCGGGGGAGGCGCTGTCGTATCAGGCATTTTTATCCATCTCCTTGATGGCATTACGAACATAAATAACCAGCGCCACCATGACCAAGAGCATTAAAAACAGCGAAATCGCCGAGCCAAGCGGCCAGTCGCGTGACGTGCCGAACTGGTTGGCGATCAGGTTGCCGATCATTAGTTGCTTCCCCCCACCGAGAAGCTTTGGCGTCACATAGGCGCCGATGGCAGGAATGAATACCAAGATACAGCCGGCAATAATGCCCGGCCTTACCAATGGGATAACGATACGCCAGAGCACCTTCCAGCGGTTTGCATACAGATCAAATCCGGCCTCGATAAGCCTGAAGTCCAGCTTTTCCATGCTGGCGTAGAGTGGCATCACCATCAGGGGCAGGTAAGCGTAAGTCAGGCCGATGCCAACGGCTGTATTGGTGAAAATTATCTCCAGCGGCGTCTCTATTACATCCAGATACATAAGCGTACTGTTGATATATCCATTATCCCTAAGGACCAGCATTATGGCGAAGGTGCGCACCAAAAGGTTGCTCCAAAAGGGCAGCGAAATAATGAAAAGCCATAAATATCGCTGTTTTTCCGGCCGCGTGGCGATGAAATAAGCGGTGGGAAATCCCACAATCAGGGTCAGAATCATCGTCACAAAGGCGAGCACGAACGAGCGGGAAACAATAGTGATATGAGCGTAGTTAGGGCCCAGCGTTTCTTCAAAAATATCGCGCTCCATGAAGACATTGAGCCATGCCTCCAACGTCGGTTCCCATGAAATTCCCGCATAAGGTCCCGGTGACATAAACGAATATACGGCAATAATAATAAGCGGCATGATGCCGACAATGCCGATAATCGCAATGGCGGGAGAAACAAGAAGCCAGCGCTTGCGAATCGAGCGTCGCTCAGCTGCTGCCGTCGCCTCGCGCCCGCTTGCGTGCGTCGCGGGCACGGATCCCACAGTCGTCGTATCAGCAATAGCCATCGTCGTCAGTCCACCAAAACTTGTAGGGCGTTGTCTTTCACGGTAATTCCGGCCTTGTCACCTTCTACAAAGGCGGCGGCGCTATCACGATGGTTTTGCAACCTGGCGACAAATGGCGTCCCGTCGTCCAGATGCAGGTGGTAGTGCGTGTCCGTACCGAAATAGACGACGTTATCGACCTGCCCCTGCAGAATGCCTGCTTCCGCCACCAGTTCTACGTGCTCAGGACGGATAACGACAGTAACCTTGCCTGTCGATAAATCATTGTTGGATAGAGAAGCAGGCACCTCGGCACCGGACGATAACCGTACCCGACCGGTACTCCCATTGGCTTCAATCAAATCAGCCTCGACAAAGTTCGTCTCGCCGATGAAATTCGCGACAAAGCGTTCGGATGGGTGATCGTATACCTCGCGAGGAGGGCCAATCTGGAGGATATTGCCCATATTCATGACCGCCACACGATCCGACATGGTCAATGCCTCTTCCTGATCATGGGTGACAAAAACAAAGGTAATGCCCGTTTCGTGCTGCAACCGCTTGAGCTCGATCTGCATCTCCTTACGAAGCTTGAGATCCAGCGCCGAAAGCGGCTCGTCGAGAAGCAGGACTTTCGGCTTGGGGGCAAGGGCGCGGGCCAGGGCGACACGTTGCTGCTGGCCACCGGATAGCTGCGATGTACGTCGCCTGCCCAGCTCTTCCATGCGAACCAGAGCCAGCATTTCCTCCACGGCACGGGTTACGTCCGGCTTGGAGATGCCCTGCATTTCAAGCCCGAAGCCAATATTTTCGGCAACGGTCATATGCGGGAACAGGGCGTAGTTCTGGAATACCGTGTTAACCGGGCGCTGAAACGGCGGCAGATGGGCAATATGTTCACCGTGCAGCAGAATGTGGCCATCCGTAGGGTGCTCGAAGCCGGCGATCAGCCTGAGCAACGTCGTCTTGCCACAGCCGGAAGGTCCCAGAAGGGTGAAAAATTCGTTCTCGCGGATCGTCACCGAGACGTTATCCAGCGCCCTTACTTCATCTTCGCCACTACCGAAAATCTTTGTAACGCCCTGCGCTTCAATCGCAGATGCACCACCGGTGGCGTCCTGTGATGATTTTGTATCCGTACCCATTGATACTCCCTTGGGATAGTTTTTTAATTTATTGGGTTATCTTTATTTTGTGCATCATAGTAGGTTTCAGACTGTATATCCATATACCCCCAATGGGCTATATTCTTCCACATTGATCATATTTTCCTTCATCAAGGCACATAGTATTTTTCTTTTAAATAGCGTGATAGAAATGCCCATAACCGACAAGGTAACCCAGTTACACGGAACCCCACGTGTGCTCTATATTGAAGATGACCTTGTTTATGGCGAATTGGTCAAGCATATGCTGTCTACGCTTGGGTGCACAGTAGACCTGAAGAAAACCGGTGCAGACGGATTGGCGGCATTCCAGGATGCCCCTTATGACATTGTGGCCGTGGATTACAGATTGCCGGACATAACCGGTATCGAGATTTGCTTGAAACTACGCGACATAGCACCCTCCCTGCCACTGGTAATCATCACCGGCAAAGGCAAGGCAAGCACCCCTGTTGAGGCTCTCTCCATTGACGTGCCGCACTACCTTGAAAAAGGCGATACAGCAGAGTTTACTGAAGGCCTGATAAACACCTTCCGCCACCTGATAAAAAACCTGCCGCCAACAAGAGCCTGAGGAGACACCCATGGACAAAGAACGATTCGAGCGCGGTCTCGCCAAACGCAAGGCCGTCCTTGGCGATGAATATGTGGAGAAATCCCTCGCCAACGCCAGTGAGTTCTCTCAGGATTTTCAGGAAATCCTCACCGAGTTCTGCTGGGGCGCCGTTTGGGGCGATGAAACGCTCGACATGAAAACCCGCAGCATGTTGAACGTAACCATGATCGCTGCCCTCAACCGCATGCATGAATGGGAGCTACACTTCAAAGGCGCCATCAAAAACGGCGTCAGCCGGGATGAGCTAAAAGCAATCCTCAACCAGATCGCCATTTACTGTGGTGTGCCTGTAGCCGTCGAATGCCACCGGATCGCCAACCGAGTCTTTGCGGAAATGGATGATCAACCGAATTCGTAATTGTCATCACAGTAGTGTCGGGAGGCAATGATGGCTCTCTCCGGTTTGAAACGCACCTTATCGTTGCCCATGCTAGCATTGTACGGCCTTGGCACGACCATTGGTGCGGGCATTTATGCCCTGATTGGCGAAGTTGCGGGTGTCGCGGGCATGTACGCCCCTGTGGCCTTTCTGGTTGCGTCCGTCATGGCCGGCCTGACGGCTTTCAGTTTTGCCGAGCTTTCCAGCCGTTTCCCTTTCAGTGCCGGTGAAGCCCATTACGTACAGGAAGCTTTTGGCAAGCGCTCCCTTTCTGTCGCAATCGGTCTCATGGTCGTGTTCGCGGGCGTGGTCTCTGCAGCCGCAATCGTCAACGCCTTCGTTGGATATCTACACGAATTCATCGACACGCCCCGCACCGTTGCCATCGTCGGTATTATTGTCGTGCTGGGCCTGCTTGCCGCATGGGGGATTGCCGAGTCCGTAGCGGCGGCTTGTTTTGTAACGCTTATCGAAATAGGCGGCCTTCTCATGGTGATCTGGGCAGGCGGTGGCGAACTCGGCAAGTTGCCTACCGTTCTACCCGGTATCGTGTCTGACGCTGATTGGGGATCGTTCTCCGGCATCATGGCCGGCGCGGTTCTAGCTTTTTTTGCCTTTATCGGTTTTGAGGACATGGTGAATGTCGCCGAGGAAACCAAAACGCCAGCCAGAACCCTGCCCCTCGCCATTATCATCACGTTGACTGTGACCACCTTGATCTATTTGATCATCAGCATGATTTCCGTGGTTGCTGTGCCGTTAGATCAGCTTGTTGCTCATGAAGCCCCCTTGGCGCTTATCTATGAACACAGTACCGGCGAGCCTGCACATGTGCTTAGCGCTATCGGTATCATTGCCGTGCTTAATGGTGCCCTGGTCCAGATTATCATGGCGTCTCGGGTGCTTTATGGTCTCGGCAACCAACGCCTGCTTCCCGCAAAAATTGCTGTCGCGTTCGCCAGTGTCAATCCACTCACACAGACACCGCTCGTTGCTACGGGCCTGATCATCGGCATCATCCTTGTTCTGGCCCTAGGGTTTAGCCTTGCCGGGCTGGCAGAGACCACCTCGCTTATTACTCTGAGCATTTTCACCGTGGTCAATGGTGCCCTGATCCGGATCCGGCTGCGCGATGGGCGATCGGTAGAGGGGGTCAGCTATCCCCTCGCGGTCCCGGTTCTGGGGCTACTGGTCAGCCTCGGGTTCCTTGTGCTCGGGCTGAGCGGTTGAGAAACCTCTACTCTGCCAGCAACTCAGCAATTTCTCGCTTAAAGGGAACGCCATCGGGTATCTCCTCACCCACTTCGCGGGCAAACCGATGGCCCGACCACACGGCGGCGGCAATGGTATTCGGCGCATCGGCATCACCAACCCGACGAACAGACTGAATACCCGCATCGGCCCATTTATCGCTGCACGCCTGTAATCCGTGCCATAGGTCAAGCCGCGGCAGCATGGCGGTTACCAGTACAACAGAGGTGGCCGCAACGTCACGCTCCCGGTCCGTAAAGCCGCAGGCAATACGTGCCGCCCCCGCAGAAACACCAATCAAGCTGTGATAGGGAATGATCTCCACGCCCATTTCAATCAGCGCTTTCTGTATCCGGTGATGCTCCAGCGAGTTATTGGTAAAGTTGGAGGCATCTGCCGCAGGGGTCACCAACACCACGTCATTGCCGTCTTTGCGTAATTTCTCGGCAACCACACCGCCCATGTAGTAGTGATCGTCATCGAACACAACGACAGATCCCGCAATAGCCACTCCGTCCATGACATCGTCGGGCGTGAAAACATTCGGGCCATCGGCACCGGGCAAAGGATGACGATTAGCGCGCCCGACACCATCCCGCCGCCAGGTCGCGCCCGTGGCGATGGCGATGTGCTGGGCTCCGAACTCCAGCACATTTTCTGCTGTCAGTTCACTGGCTCGATAGACTTCGACGTTGGTCATCTGCTGGATCTGGTATTCCCGGTAATCTCGCACCCGGCCCCATTCCGACAGGCCGGGAAGTTTGCTTTCCCGCCCGACGCGACCACCCAGTTCCTCGGTGGCTTCAGCCAGCACAACATCATGGCCCCGTTCGCCCAGAATGCGGGCAGCTTCCAGCCCGGCCGGTCCGGCACCAACGACCAGAACCCGGTCGTCATTCTTCTTCGGATTGACCCGTTCGGGATGCCAGCCGCGCCGCCACTCCTCGCCCACGGTGGGATTCTGGGTACACCGCATGGGGACGGCCTGATGATCACCAACGACACAAATATTACAGCCGATACATTCTCGGATATCCTCGATCCGGCCTTCTTCGATTTTCTTCGGCAAAAACGGATCGGCAATGGAAGGCCGCGCCGCGCCGATCATGTCGAGCACGCCACTGTTCACGAGCGACACCATCTTGTCCGGAGACGTGTAACGGCCAACACCCAATACCGGCTTTGTGGTGACCTTTTTGACGAAGGAGATAAACGATTCCTGAAAGCCGGTTTCGGAGAACCTCGATGTCTGGGAGTCATTATCCCAGTCGCTGATATTGACATCCCACAAGTGCGGCAACTCGGCCAGCATTTCGACCACGTCGCGGCCTTCGTTTTCACAACTGATGCCGCCACTGCCCAGCAGCTCATCGACGGCAAACCGCACCGGCACGCCACAGGTATCACCGACAGCTTCGAGAGTGTCTTCCAGGGTTTCACGGAACAGCCGCACCCTGTTTTCCAGGCTGCCACCGTACTCGTCGGTGCGATCATTGTAGCGCCGCGAGAGAAAATTCATCTGCATGGTCAGGTCATGGGCGCAATAGACATAGATCAGGTCATAGCCACAGCGTTTGGCCCTGAGCACGGCATCCCTGTGCCACTTGCGGAAGTTCCGGATATCTTCCTTGTCCATGGCGCGCGTGTGGCCCGGCTCGTAACCCTCAATTGGCCGACACGACACGCCCAGAGAAACCTCACGCGAATACCGGTTCGGGCTATGGTGCGCGTTATGGCACAGCTCAATCCCGGCAAGCGAACCGTGTTCCTGTACCTTTTCCACCATGCGGATATGCGCCGGCATATCCTGATCGTCCCACAGGCGGCCCTCGTTGTGCGGCGAAACATCACTGGTGTAATGAAACTCGACTTCCTCGGTACAGATAACGGCCCAGCCACCTTCTGCCTTAACGCCCCGCATCTCAGCCAGCGTAGACGGGTGGGTGCGGCCCATACCATTACAGTGCGGCACCTGGTAAAAGCGGTTGCGGGCCGTCTTCGGGCCGATCTGAACCGGCTCAAACAACACATCATAACGTGGATCACGGGTCATTTTTTCATTCCTCCCCTATATCATTTTTCTGCTTTTCTGCTTTTCTGCTGCCCTGTGCCTGGTTATCCTGGGCCTGAGAACACGCCGCCATAGCGCCAGTACCAACAGTGGAAGACACGACACAACCAGAACAGCGGGCATGCCATTGGGGCCCATCTGTTCCATGGCGTGGCCAACCGAAATCGGGCCGATAATACTCCCCATTTCAAAAACACAGACAAACGCCGCATTAGCACCCGCCAACTCGGCCGGGGCAAAACGGTCACCGAGCAGAATAATGGCGATGGAATAGAGCGCAAACGCCGTGCCGCCCCACAGCACCAGAACCGGCCATAACAAAATCGGTTGGTCGAGCACAAAGGGAACGACGCCGCCCAGCGCAAAACACGCCACCAGACAGATCACCAACAACTTGTTGCGATCGACCCTGTCAGAGAAAAAATAGAGAGGCACCTGCGACAGCACCGTGCCGCTGATAATGGCAATCAGCATATAAAGCGCCGTACTCTCCCCCTGACCCATGCGCACGCCATAGACCGGAATGAAGGAAATCTGCGCGGAATCCGTCACACCGGCCAACAACGCGGTCGCCATGACCAACGGCGCAACCCGGAACGCTTGGATGAACGACCATTTTTGCGGAATACCCAGGTCCGGTGCCACATTGCGGGCCATGACCAGCGGAATCAGTGATGCCGCGATAATGGCGGCGGCGATAAAAAACGTCCTGATCTCCGACGGCCCGATGATGCTGACCAGCACAGGGCCCAGGCCAAACCCCAGAGTCATGACAAACATGAAAAGTGAAATAAGGCGACCCCGGTTCTGGTTGGTCGCCAGCGCATTGACCCAAGTCTCGCTCAGAATCCATACCGCCGCGATTCCGATACCTGCAACAAACCGCAACACGATCCATTCAGGAATACCGTACCAGAACGGCAGGGCAATCATGGTCGCGACAACCAGCATGGTTCCCAGCACCATGCTTCCGAGCAGGCCGAAAACCCTGACCATGGGGTTGATGAACGGCCCTGTCATCATCAATGCCAATGGCGCTGCGGCAACCACATAACCGATGTTGTCGGCGCTTTCTCCGCGCAGTTCCATGGACATGGAAATCAGCGGCATGACCGCGCCGACAGCCAACCCAGAGGTAAAGGCGCTGACGGTAATAGCGATCATCGCTTTCGTGCGGTTACGATCTTTGGCCAGATCTTCGACTGTGGCGTTCTCTACCATTTACAGCATCTCCAGATGGCTTGGCCCCGTGGGCGGCGGGAAGGCTTCATCCAGCAGGGTTAAATCTTCGACATCGAGCACGATATCCAGCGCCGCAATATTCTGGTCGATATGACTGTGCTCTATGGCCTTGGGAATGGCGATAACTCCCGGTTGCGCCAACACCCAGGCCAGAGCGATTTGCAGAGGCTCGACGCCGTGTCGTCTGGCGATCTGTGACAGTACCGGCGTACCCTGTAAGCGCCCCTGTTCCAGTGGCGAATAGGCCATGGCCGGTACACCGCGTTTCCGACAGCCGGGCAGTACGTCCCATTCCACCCCGCGCCGGCTGAGATTATAGAGAACCTGATTGGTCACAGAAGCATCCCCACCGGGGCACGACCACCACTCATCCATGTCGGCGACATCCAGGTTGGAAACACCGAAATAACGAATTTTCCCGGATGACCGGAGGATTTCAAAGGCGCGCAGGGTTTCTTCGAACGGTGCAGCACCACGCCAGTGCAACAGGTACACATCAATCCGGTCCGTCCCGAGGCGGACCAGACTCTGCTCACAGGCTTCGATGGCGTTCTCATAACCCGCGTTGTGTGGATAGACCTTGGAGACAATAAACACGTCATCGCGACAGTCCCGGACGGCTTCGCCGACAACTTCCTCGGCACCGCCGTCGCCGTACATTTCTGCCGTGTCAATCAGCCGGATACCCCGGTCAACGGCATAGCGTACCGCCTTCACTTCCTGATCGAAACGTGATTTCTGATCACCCATATACCAGGTGCCGATGCCCAATACCGGGACACTCTCGCCTCCGGGCAGTTCCACGCTACGCACGACACGCCTCCCGTTATATTTTTATCCTTGCCCGCATCCTGACACGCGGAAACTCTGAACGCGATAGCCCATCGGGGCTATCAGCACCCCACCCTCTTAACCTGCAATGGGGTCCTCTGTAGAGCCACTGGAAACTTGCCCCTCTGGCGGACACACGCCATATGGGGTAACAACCCAGACAGGCTGAACCGGGAGGGCGCAGGTGACGGCAAGCACAACATCAATGCCTGGTTTTCTCGTGGCCATGGCAGGCGCGGAAGACGTGACGTGGAGCATCGCGACGTTTGGCGCCATTGCAGAGTTCAGCCGCGCCCCTGGCGAAGCGGGCCATGCCATAGAGGAAGGCAAGACCGGCGAGGAAGGCTTTCGCATCGTCACTCCCCGTGGCGGCCTGCGGTATCGGCATTCTCCTCACGCCAAAATCATTGCCTATGAAGGTCTGTCCAAGGATCCCAAACTGTGGTCGCAGGGCATCTCCATCTGCCTGCCTGAGCGCGATGCCCGGATGGCCTCTGCCCACGCCCTGACGGAAACAGGTCCCGATGTGGAGTCCTTTCACGAACGGGACCGAACGCACACGATGTTCGATATCGGCCTCGGCGCACCCCACATTGCAGCCTGTGTGCGCACATCTGACGCCGACCTTACCACCGTGCTGCGGGGCCATGCCGGGCAATCTCTTTTCGAGAGCGAGGGTAAGGGTAAGGGAGAGGCCCTGCACGCGATTCATGCCCATAACCCGGACCGGGTTTTCACGTCCCCCCTTGGCCGTATTGAAGTCGCCACCCCCATTGCCCATGAAGACGGTGAAACGGCGACCGGTCCCCATACCCATGTGCTGCCCGAGCTGTTGGCCACAGGGCGCACCCATGCGGCAACGGTGCCGATCCCCGATGGTTATCTTCCCTGCATGAACCTCTTTCCGCCCAATCCGGCCCGGGATGAACGCGGCGAAGCTCGTTCTTTCGATGAGGGCGACCACAGGGTGTTTCAGGCCATTCTGGCGGAATACGGCGACCCCGCTGCCAATGCCATCAAGCAACAGGTCATCGAGTCCATTGCCGCTGGCCATGGCCCCGGCGATATTCTTTCATCCGAAAGCCGGCCTCTGAATCTGCCCCTGAATCTGTCCCTGAATCGAATCGAGCGCACGGCGCTCAGGGTCACATTGCGCCAAGTGCGCTATACGACCGGCCACAACCCTGTGCTGGATGATTGGCTCACGATGTTTGAGACCAACGACAGTGACAATAACAGTGACAAAGGGGATAGTTGACGGACCGGCCGCTTATCCCCTAAATCATTCCTGACTTCATCAGATACAGTCCTACCGGAGAGCCCTTATGAAATATCTGCACACCATGGTTCGCGTCAAAGACCTGGACGCCTCGCTTGATTTTTACTGCACCAAACTCGGCCTTCTTGAAACCTACCGCTATGATAGCGAGGATGGTCGCTTCACGAATATCTTCTTAAGCGCCGCCAGCGACAGTTCAACCGCCCATGAAGGGCCGGAGCTTGAACTGACCTATAACTGGGACCCGGAAGATTACAAAGGCGGTCGCAACTTCGGCCATCTGGCCTATGCCGTCGATGATATCTACGCCACCTGCCAGAAGCTGATGGATGGCGGCGTCACCATCAACCGCCCGCCACGTGATGGCAACATGGCCTTTATCCGCTCACCCGACGGTATTTCCGTCGAACTGCTACAGTCAGGTGATTCACTCGCCCCGGCAGAGCCCTGGGCCTCGATGGAAAACACCGGTGAATGGTGAGCCGAAGAGGCAACACTCGGTCTCTCCTAACCCATTGATCTGCAACAAAATGTAGACTTTTGTTCACTTTTGACCACTTACGTCGATCCTGGATTATGGAAAATTCTAAAAACCTGTTTGGGGTCAATGAGTTAGATGTCGTTGCATACAATAAGAATGTAGACTTTTGTAGACATCGGCTCTGAAAATACCGCAAATGGTTGATCCGGACTCACCCGCGGTTTTTGAACGAACCATGACCTTTCGCAACGGACCGGAGGTTCACATAGGAGGGGCCAGCCACGGATTTTGCCATGGGCGCTCATCAATCATCTTCACGATGGGAAAGAACAATATTTCAATAAAAGGAATATAGTCTTATTTTAGAGAAAAGTCAAGAAAATTCGCATGACGGTCGGTTAGAACTGAAAAGACTCAGACCTTCACAATTTGCTTTCCGAAGTTCCGCCCCGCGAGAACGTCAAGCATGGCCTCGGGAGCGCTTTCGATTCCCTCTTTGATGCTCTCCCGATACTTGAGCTTCCCTTCTCTCACCCATCGGCTGCCGATATCCAGCCATTCGCTACAAAATTCAGGATAATCACCGCAGATAAAACCCTGAATTCGAATTCGCTTTATCAACACAGGCATTATGGGTGGGCCCAATTGTGCGTCCTTCGTTTGATAACGTGAGATCAGACCGCAGACGATCATGCGGCTGAAGAAGTTCATGTTGTCATAAACAGCTTCCATCAATGGGCCGCCAACGTTTTCAAAGTTCACGTCAACGCCATCCGGGCAACACCGCCTAACGGCGCTGGTCAGGTCGGGCTCCGTCTTGTAGTTGAACGCTGCATCGAATTGCAGGTCATTGAGTAAAAAATCTACCTTCTCGTCGGATCCGGCTGAGCCGACAATTCGGCAACCAAGCAGTTTCGCAATTTGGCCGACAGTCGATCCAACTGCACCCGAAGCGGCGGAAACGAAAACTGTTTCGCCAGCTTTTGGCTGGCCAAGCCCCTTCAGACCCGTCCATGCGGTTTGGCCCGGCATGCCCAATAGCCCGAGATGATAGGTCACAGGCACGTCGTCAGGATCAATGCGACGGAAATGGACGGGTAACGACGGCTCGACAGTTACACAGCAAATCTCCTGCCACGGCATCGCCGCCATGACCCAATCGCCCGGCTTGAAGTCCGGGTGCCGGCTTTCGATCACTTCGCCGATGCCGTCACTTTCGAATGGCTCCCCCAGTTCAAATGGCGTTGTGTATGTCCTGACATCGTCCATCCGGCCGCGCAGGTAAGGGTCAACAGAAAAGTAGCGTTGGCGAACGAGTATTTCACCATCGCCTGGTTCAGGAATCGATTGATCCTTGATAGCAAAATCATCGAGACGGGCAGGACCGTCAGGGCGTCTCTTGAGGATGACTGATTTGTTCATGAAAGAACCCTACAGAATCCAATAACGAATGTCTCCTTATAGCTATATGGATGATAGTACCTGCGCGCCATAATAACGCGGATCATGGATTGGAGACGTAGATATGTCAGATGAAAATACTACGGGACGGCTGAAGGACAGGGTTGCGCTGATCATCGGTGGCGGCCAGGCACCGGGCGAAACAATCGGCAACGGCCGGGCGACGACACTGACCTTTGCGCGTGAAGGTGCGAAGCTGGCGATTGTGGACAGAATCCTGGCATCCGCTGAGGAAACTGTTCGGATGGTATCTGACAAGTATGGTGCAGATGCCTTCGCAATTCAGGGTGACGTCACCAACGAAGACGATTGTGCCCGTTTTGCGTCAAAAACTATAGACCGCTTCGGGCGCATCGACATCCTGCACAACAATGTCGGCGTTGCGACCGACGATGCCGGCCCTCTTACTGTCACGCTCGATGCCTGGCGGAAGGTCTTTGACATCAACCTCACCGGGATGTTTAGCGTCATCAAACAGGTTTTGCCGATCATGCAGGCCCAGCGGTCGGGCTCGATCATTAACATCTCGTCGATCATCTCGATCTCCTCCGATACCGAAATTTATGCCCGAGATGGCTATGCGCCACGTGACGAGAGCGGGATCATCGCCTATCGGGTTTCAAAAAGTGGGGTAAACTCACTGACCGAGTCCCTTGCCTCCTCGCAGGCCGGGTTCGGTATTCGGGTCAACGCCATCCTGCCGGGCCTGATGCAGACACCGAACGCGGTCGAATCAATTATGGAAGCATCAAACAGGTCGCGCGCAGACGTCAACGCGGTTCGTGACGCCCAGGTTCCCCTTGGCGAAAAACAGGGATCGGCATGGGATATCGCCAATGCCGCGCTGTTTCTTGCGTCGGATGAAGCGCGGTTTATTACAGGTGTCCTGCTACCTGTCGATGGCGGGCAAACCCTGAAACGGGGGTAAGTTAACCCCGCCGTCTGCCACGGCGGCGGCGGGCATCATCTTCTTCGGCGCCTTCACGGGGTGGCGGCGCGACATCAATGGGGCCCAAGGCGCTTTCGATAGCCTCGCGGTTGGGCTTGTCGCCCGGGGTATAATCTTTCAACGCATCGACCATGGCGCGGACATGTTCCGCCGTGGTGCCGCAGCACCCGCCGATGATCCGGGCCCCGGCATCGCGGGCCATACGAGCATAGTCGGCCATAATTTCCGGCGTGCCGGTATAGACGATCTTGCCATCATCGTATTGGGGTATGCCACAGTTCCCCTTGGCGACGAGGACATCGCCTTCATGGGCACCACGCCCCAAGCCAAGAATGGAATCCACCAGCGTCGCCGGACCGACCCCGCAGTTGGAGCCACAGGCCAGCAGGCCGTGTTTGCCCGTCGCGATCAACTCATCGCTCAGGCTGTGCTCCAGCTCAATGGCGGCTTCCGTGGTCAGCCCCATCATGGTGCGGCCCACGGTATCGAATGTCATGGTTGAGACAATGGGCAGTCCCGTTACCGATGCACCCCTGACGGCAGCGCTGAGTTCTTCCTTGCCGGAAATGGTTTCGATCCAGTGCACATCGGCACCGGCTTCGGCCTGGGCCATCGCCTGTTCGGCAAAAGCGGCCTCGCCGTCGGCTTCGCTCAAAGTGCCAACGGGTTCGAAAATCTCACCGGTCGGCCCCATGGAGGCCGCCACCACGACCGGGCGACCAGCCGCGTCGGCCGCTTCACGAGCGATGCGGATACCGGCCATATTCAACTCGCGCACTCTGTCTTGGGCTTTATGCAACATAAGGCGATAGCTGTTTGCGCCGAAGGTATTGGTGATCAGGATATCCGCACCGGCGTCAACGAAGCTGTCATGGAGCTTCCGGACATTTTCCGGATTATCCGTGTTCCACAATTCCGGTGCTTCACCGGTTTCGAGCCCCATGGCAAACAGGTTGGTGCCGATGGCGCCATCGGCCATCAGATAGTCCCGTTCGGACAATAGTTTCGCGAGCAGGTCGCTCATGTTCAATTTTCCTCTTCGGTGTTCTGTCTACCGCCCCGGCATTATCCCGGCTATGCCGGAAATTACCGGGCCAATCTACCGGGTCATCCTATTGGGCCGCCATCTGCGAGCGGCGGGTGCGGCGACGAGGGCGCTTCTTGCCCTCCCCCGATGCATCGCGCCGATCATGCAGAAGACCCAGAACCGCGCGTTTTTCGTCATTGGACATGTGTCGCCAACCGGCAATTTCGTCGCGCGTGCGCCAGCACCCTTCACACAGCTTGGCTGTGGCGCTGAGACGACAGACCGAAATACACGGCGAAACGATGTCTTCCACGGCGAAATCCTTACAAACAAACCCTCGAGATTGGAGGTAAGCCACCCGCCCCCGCCAATCAAGAGGAAACATCATAATACCATGATAAGAAAAACTAACGGGAAAACCTGAACGAAAGATTTCAGACGGCGTAACCGTCACTCATCCCCGGCGACGCCGTAACTGGGCGCATCGGTTGGATTCAGGGCACGGGTGAGGTAGTCCATCATCTGCGGCTCGTAGTCATTCCAGATCCCCCGCAGGACCTCGCCGGGGCAATCGTTCGTCCAGTCCACCCGCAAATCGACCAGAGGCCAAGGCTGTTCGTGGGCGACCAGCAACCCGGCAGAATGGGTGTCCCCTTCTTCTCCGCCAGCGGCAATGCCGGCTTGCAATGCCCCCAACAGGCGATCCGCCAGATGTTTCTCCGTTCCGGTGTCAAAGCTGCGCACCATAGCGTGCGGCACGTCCGTGGTGCTAAGGAGATTTCCCGCCGCCACGCAATGATGACCTTCCGCCACTTCGTTGGTGCCAAGGATATTCGCGCCGGTGAAGTGTGCCGTATTGCCTTTCATATCGACCACAGCGACCTGCCTGTAATCGGCATGCTGTCGGCCGTCCATGACGCGCTTGACCGCGTCGGCGGCACCGACGCCTTGAGCAAACAGATCAAGCACCTCGTTGCCGATGGTAGGGTCGGTGACATTCTGGGTTGTCACCGCACCGGCGCCAGCGCGTACCCAGGGGCAGCGGGAGCCGACGCAGATACTCGACGTGGTGATGGCGACACCCGCCATGCCCGTGCGTTCGCAAAATCCGACAATGGAAAAAGTCATGTTTGTGGTCCCGCCCTATCCCTGTGATTGCCTAAACTGACGTCAATCTACGAGCAATATATTGTGTAAATTCATGGTTTTCATGTTCCAGCCAGCTCAGCGGCCCGGAGGTCGAGAGCGGTGCCTGGGCACCCCGATAAATCCCCTCGACCACAACGCGGTCCTCTTCCTGGACGGTTTCCATGAACGCTTTGAGCTCGGCGATAAAGCCATCAAGATCAGGGTGATGTTTGTGGACCTCGGGCGCGATCGCCCAACCGAACCGGATAGAGACCCGGTCCACCCCTTTGGGCTGGATCGACAGATACCAGAAGTGATCCGGTCCCAGCGTGATCATGTGGCTAGGGAAGATCGTCGGCAAGATAGAGGTGTTGCGCCACTTGCCCTTCAAATGCTTGTTCTTGGGGTGTGCGGTACCCACCGGCGCATCGCTGGATTTGGTGAATGTCTGGTAGGTGAAACCGTCAAACGGACCCTTCGGATCAAACCAGGTATCGTCCAGACCGAAGAAACCGCCCACCGTGGCGCGGTGGGCCACCGGCAGGTGGTAGCCTTCCATGAAGTTCTCGCACAACATCTTCCAGTTGGTTTCCCACTCGACGTCATCGCAGACAACACCGATGAAATCCTCCATGCGGTATCGCTCGACCACCGTGGAGAGATGCGCCAGTTGCTCCGCCACGGGCGTCGCCTCGGCATTGAGTGTTACATAAATCCAACCGAACCATATCTCCAATCGGACTTCGGCCAGCTTGTAGTCTTTTTTGTTGAAGCACGCCGTCTTTTCCATATGGGGCGCGCCAATCAACTGACCGCCGGTGTCATAGGTCCAGGCATGATAAGGGCAGACGATGCGCTTGGCGTTACCGCTGCCTTCCACCAGTTGCATCATGCGGTGGCGGCAAACATTGGCGAAGGCGCGGATCACGCCATCTTTGCCGCGAATGATCATGATCGGCTGGTCGCCGATATGGTAGCTTACATAATCGCCGGCATTGGCGACATCATCCACCCGCCCCGCACACAGCCATTCCTTATTGAAGATTTTTTCCTGCTCAAGGGCAAGAATATCTTCGGACAAGTAGATTTCGCGCGGCATCGCCGTCGCCTCGGCCAGCGGTTTCCCCGCCAGCGCCGAAAGCCGCCCCAACAGATTGACTGTTGCCACCGCTCCATTCCCTTGATTATTCGTCATCGTGTCTTAACTCGCTGCTTTCTGGCCCTGCAGGCCAAAGAAGGAATCGTCTTTATAGGGTTGCAGAATTTCCATGGTCCCCTCACGGAAGCGTGCGATGTGGGTGGGTTTACCCGCCACGATACGCTGATAATGTCTCGACCATACTACCGGATTGGTTAGCGGATAAGCATCCGCCGCACGGTAGTCGGTAATTAGAACCCGCCGGGGGCTGCTCGATAAATTAGGCCCGCCGCCGTGCAGCGCCCAAATATCCATCAGGCAGACATCCCCCGCCTTGCCCAATACAGGCAGGGCACGGGCGTCATAGTCTTCGTAATGGGCCGGGTCCGTGGTGCCGACAAAATCGCCATCCTTGAAATGCGTTGGGCGGTCGTGTTGCGATCCGGGGACAATACGCAGACAGCCATTCTCCTCGGTCATATCATCGAGCAACAACAGCATGGTGATGCCGTCGTCGTTGGTATGGGGGTCATAGGGGTGATCTTGATGATATTCCACGCGGGTGTTGGTGCCGGGGAACTTGTTGTTGAGCTTGCAGTGATGGAATTTCACATCCGGGCCGATCAGGTCTGAAACGGCTGTCGGAATAGCGCCGTCGAACAGGACATTTGCGTACCGTTCCGAAACGTCACACGGATTGGCGACCCGGCGCAGACGAGGATGCTCCGCGTTGTGGCCGTCCTCCAGATCAAACCGCGCTTTGCCGTCCGGCGTGTCGGTATCAAAATTGGCCGTATGGGACCGACTTTCCTCGACCCATTCATCAAGGCGGGCCAGCAAATGGTCCACCGTGTCCTTTGATACGACTCCGGGGGCAACCACGAAGCCGTTTTTACGGAATTCGTCGATCTGTGCCTGATTCAACATGCTCTCACCCTCCGAAAGCTGACCCGGTCGTCATTATTCCTGATCGGGAATAACGGCGGTAACCTCAATTTCGACGACCCACTCTGGACGTGCTAGCGCGGGCACGACCAATCCTGTCGAACAGGGATGAACGCCCTTTAACCATTTGCCCATTTCCTGATAAACCGCTTCGCGGTAGCGAATGTCCGTCAGATAGACAACGATGCGGCAAACATGGTCCATGCAGCTGCCGGCTTCTTCAAGCAGCATGTTGATGTTTTCCATGGTTTTTGCCGTCTGTTTGCCCGCGTCACCCGCATGCAGGCTTTCCCGGCTATCCAGGTCCTGAGCCACCTGCCCCCGCAGGAACACCATGGTTCCACGCGCGACAACACCCTGGCTCAAATCGTTATCCAGGGTTTGTTCCGGATAGGTTTCCTTCGTATTGAATTTGCGAAGGCGTGTATGTGTCATGAACGTCTGTCTCCCCTTAAGCAATAATTCAGTGAGTCTGTGTCAACAAGCTTGGCGCACCATAGGACCGACAGGCATATATCAGGGGTAAGGAATCATTTCCAGCTCGCTCGATATCAACCACCTCGCCTAAAAATACATGATGAGTGTCCCACCGCATTTTCTGCACCACCGTACAATCAAATGATACCAGACCACCTACCAGACCAGGCGACCCGGTCGCCATGGCGATCCATTCGGCGCAACCGAACTTGTTATCATCATCGCGATTGATTCGTCCCGCGAAAGTGTCTGAGATGTCCGACTGTTCCGCCGCCAACAAATTGACGCAGAACACACCGTTGTCGTCGATCAACTTCGCCACCGGGCTCAGGTGATGGACGCAAACCAGAACCGTCGGATGATCGGCCGATACCGAACACATGGCGCTGATGGTGACACCGGCACGGCCCGCCGGGCCATCGGTGGTGACAATATTGACCGAGGTCGATGCACTGCTCATGGCTTCCAGAAATTTATCCGATTCCACAGGTCCATCCTCCGGGTTTCTGCGTGATAAAACCGCGTTCATTATTTTGCGCCCTTGGCCGATTTTTTGACCCCGGCGGTACCGTCGAACCACTTGCTGACGGCACTATCACCAACGGTTTTGGTTTTCTCGCCCAACACTTTCTTGGACAACCCGGCAGCGCGCTGAACAAAGTCCAGGGAATTGGTCCAGTCGAAGTTGCGATAAACTGCCGCCAAATGCGCGAAGGGCGGCGACTGGGCGAACAGCTGGAAGGTCAGACGGTGACCCGCATAGTCGGAATTCAACAGATCGCGGGCAAAGGCCAGCAGCTTGCGGCGATCATCGGCAACCCAGTCTTCATTGATGGTATAAAACTTCTGCATCCATTCGCTGGTGCCGTCGCCGTTGAAGCACGCGACGTCCGGCGTCACGCAAATCTGGCCACCGCACAATTCGCGCGCCAGATGCATCATGGCAGGCAGGTTTGAGCACGCATGCACCCGACCTGTATAGAGCAGCGACTGGTTCGGCATCATCAGGCCGTTGGGGCTTTCTTCAGCCAGCGCGATGGAAGCCGTCAGATGAGCGTTGATGCCTTCACGGTAGACCGCAAGCTGTGACAGCTTTTCCTGGACCGCCTGCTGCTTGTCGAGGCCGGTCTGTCGTACATTGAACAGCGCCGCACCGATCATCATGTCGGCGACCTTCAGGTTGCGCTGCACGAAGGCGAACGCCGAATAACGGTGCAGGGTCGCCCGGATGAACACGGCGGCCTTGGTGTGGCGGTAGAACAAAACGTTCTCCCACGGCACCAGAACGTTATCGAACACAACGAGGGCGTCGATCTCGTCGAACTTATTGGACAGCGGATAATCCTCGGCGCTGGCGCGACCGGCAAACCCGGTGCGGCAGATCATCTTGATGCCCGGCGAATTCAGATCACAGATAAAGCCCACGGCATAATCGGAATAGGCCTCGTTGCCCCAGTTGGCGATGGTCGGCTTGGTAAATGCCTGATCCGCATAGGCGGCGGCGGTCTCATATTTGGCGCCACGAACGATGATACCTGCATCGGTTTCCTTGACCACATGCAACAGCATGTCCGGGTCCTGTTCCTGCGGCGGCTTGGAACGGTCCCCCTTCGGGTCAGTATTGGCCGAGACATGGAACGGGTCATGCTGAATGACCTTGTTGATGTGATTTTCGATATTTTTGGCAAACTGGGGGTCTACCTCGTTAAGGACATCCTGGCCATCAAACAGGGACCACATTTCGCCGACAGTTTCATCGCCGACACGGGTCACCACGCCCCCGATGTCTTCAAATACGGCATCGGTGGAAGCCCGCTTGGCCCACCAGTCATCCTGCGTATGCGGCAACTTGAGCCCGATGGAGTATTCCTCCCCACCTTCCTCATAGGTCATTAAGGACTTGGTGGTGGCGTCATGCTGCATGTCGTAGATGCGCGCACGAATGTCCACCAGGGGCTTGAACATGGGATGGGTCGGAACGTTCTTGACCCTCTCGCCATTAATATAGACCTCGCGGCCGTCACTGATGCCTTCGCGGTACTGATCACCTGTGCGGATCATTTTTTTAACTCCTTTTGAGGTCCTGAATCGCCTTGAAGAACGATGGGTATGTTGATGCTTGGCAGTATGGGTGAAGACGGTTATAAAGATAAAATATTATTTATCTTTGAATTGGATAGATAAAATTGATCCACTACACATTCAGACAGGCTACATACTTCGTCACCGCCGCCGAGCACGGCTCCATTGCCGAGGCCGCTCAGGCCCTGAACATCTCGCAACCCAGTGTTTCCAGTGCGGTAGCCAAGCTGGAGGATTTGCTGGGCATCCAGCTTTTTATCCGCCATCACGCCCAGGGGATCTCGCTGACCCCGGCGGGCCAGCGCATGGTTGTCGAAATGAGAGCCCTGCTGGCCCATGCAGGAGACGTGCGAAACAGTGCCGAGCGACTGGGCGAAGACGTCGCCGGTGATTACGATGTGGGCTGTTTTCTGACCATTGCTTCGTTTTATATGCCGGGCCTGATCCGCAGCTTCGAGCAGGCCTACCCGGAAGCCCATATCCGCCTGAACGAGGGTATGCAGACGGATCTGGTGGACGGGCTGGAGAGCGGCCAGTTCGAACTGGCGGTGGTCTATGATGTGGATTTACCTGGTGGGCTGGAAACGGAGGTGCTGGCAGATTTCCCGCCTTATGTGCTGCTGGCGGAAAATCATCCGTTGGCAAACCGGTCCACCATCAGGCTGGGCGACATGATTGACGAGCCGATGATCCTCCTCGATATGTTGCCCTCCTCCCGTTATTTCACCACATTATTTATTCACCTCGGCTTCGAACCCAATATACGCTACCGCTCGCCGTCGTTTGAAACGGTGCGCTCTATGGTCGGCAACGGCTTCGGTTATTCGGTGCTGGTCACCAGACCGGCGGGTGACATCACCTACGATGGCAAACGCATCGTCGCCATCCCGGTGATTGATGATGTGCCGCAGGGCCGCATCGTACTGGCCCGCATGGCAGGCACCCGACCGACCCGCTTCGCCCAGTCCTTCGCTACCGTGTGCAAGAACCACTTCGCCGCGGCAGCAAATGCCGTGTAATCAGGGTGAACCGATGGGCATGGGGCGCCGTCTGGCGCGGTGGCCTTGATGGATTTGTAAAGCGGCACGCACCGAGACCGATCCGATCACCAGGGCACCGCCCACCAGAGTCCACACCGTCGTGGTTTCACCGATGATCAACCACACCCACAACGGTCCGACGGCGAACTCCAACAACATGAAGAACGTGACTTCCGCCGCTTCCAGATGGCGCGACGCAATGATGAATGTCCAGTTGGCGAGACCGATCAGGAACACACCCCAGACAGCACAGATCACGATGTCATGCCCTGAAACCGCCATATCGCCGCCCTTCACGATGTAGGCAACGATGATCAACGCGGCGGTGGAAACCAGCAGCGACGGCATCATGTCCAGGTCACGGTGCTTGCGCACAATGACAGCGAATGTCGAAAACCCGAACACGGTGACGAGCCCCATAACGTTTCCATAAAGACTGCCGCCGCCGAAGCTCTCACCCAGCATGACCAGAATACCCGACGCCGCCACGCCCATGGCGATCAGTGTCGAACGCTGTAGCCGCTCGCCCAGAAACAGGCGCGCCAGTAACGCCGTCACCAGTGGTATGGCTGATAGCAAAAACAGGGTGTTGGCGACCGTTGTGGTGGTGATGGATTCCATGTAGCAGACGCTCGCCCCGGCCAAGGCAAGACCGCCGAGCACGCCCGGCAGGCCAATCGCCATGATCCGCGACAGAACGGCCCGACGGTGTTGCACGATCAGGATGAACAAAACAAAGCCCATTTGTGCGATAGCGCGATAGAAATTGATCTGTAATGCGTCCGCGGTTTCGATCATGCGCACCAGCACACCGGCAAAGCTAATCGCGACGGAGCCCATGAGAACCATGCCAAGGGCATACCCGCGGCGCGGATTAGCGCCGCTATTTGTGATTGTTTCTGACAAAAGCCTGAACCCCCGGTAGCCTTGTAATCCTGATGGCGGGACTGTGGCGGGAAAAGACAGCCCTGTCCATCACCGCGATACCGACAGGTTTACGCATTCATAACAAAAACTAAAAACAAAAATATTCTACCAAAGGTTGCAATGTCGTGTTAGGGTGCCTCCGGGCATTGTGAATTTTGGAGATGCACGAACTGCCGGAGAGTAATCCATGCGTGATCGTTGGCTATATTCCCCATTAGTTCCTGTCGTCGTTAAGTTGGCCAGCATCACATGCCTCTCATTATTGGTAGCGCTGACCCCGAACTGGCGCACATTCGCCCAATCTCCTGAAGAGGAAGATGTCGTATATGTCCGCTACGTGGTGAATGCAAACTACGTATATCACATCCCTTATGAGGCACTCTCCAAGCCTCAAGAGGTTTTGACCAGAGGCCTCATCGTGAGAAATCACGACACAATTTCATCCATTGTCTCGAGAATTTATGGCGTGGGAAGCAGTAACGCGCCCCAAGCTTACCGGGCGTTTGAAGAATTTATCGAAACTGCGAATGACATAGCTGATCCGAATTTGATAGAATTGGGACAAACCCTGTCTGTGCCCGACTTGCCGCGCATTGCCCTCCAGCAACCAAACCCTGCAAACCCCTACAACGCTTTACCTAAATTCGGCCTATCGTGCGGGGAATTCAACACGTCTCTCTGCGACCCCCTTGCAGCGGCCTCACCACATGCTGTCGCAGCAATGAAAACCGACGGCACATATTCAAAGTATCTGTCCGACCAAAACAGAAAGGTATCCCAAACAGTCTTTGAGGTCCGTGCCGTAACGGCAAAAAAGGCGGCCGAACTTCTTGAAAACCCATTTTATGAGGTGGAGGCGGCGCGAATAGACATCAAGTTTGCCGGGGAAGAGGATGGAGGAAATTTTGGCGAATTCATCCCGGAGGTGCAGCAAGAACTGATACGAACATCGCTTGGGGGAACGCCATAAGACCTCCGGTTATGAAGGCAGAGGCACACAGCATGCGTAATGTCAGATTGGGCTGACCCTGTATCCGCGCCTCAAAATCGGCAAGAAGAATCTTTGTTTTTCACCGTGCACTTTTCATTGCGCTCGATTTCCGGGGACAGCGCGCTATAGTGCGGGCATGGAAACAGACGCAAAACACATGGCCAGCGCCACCGACGCGCCGGGGGTTTGGACGGGCCTTGCCAATGGCAATATGTTCAAGTCCTCAATGCATACGCCTGAACGTGCGTCATCATGTGTTCCATTGCGGCGACCGAAGAAAATCTTATGAGCAAACAACAGATCTATGACAGAATCGCTCGACTTTATGACATTCTTGACCTGCCCTTTGAGCATGGCCGTTACAGGCCCTTACGCAAGATACTATTCAGGGGACTGGAGGGCGCATTGCTCGACGCCGGCGTCGGCACAGGGCGTAACTTTCCCTATTATCCCGATGGAGCCACAGTAACCGGCATTGACCTCAGTCCGGCCATGCTGGACCGCGCCCGACGGCGTAGGGATAGGCTCGGCACGGCAGTTGATCTCAGGGAAATGAATGTGGTGAAGCTGGACTTTGAAGATGACAGCTTCGACTCCATCGTCTCGACTTTCCTGTTTTGCGTACTCGATGCTGAACACCAGCTACCCGCCCTTAAAGAGTTACGTCGGGTCTGTCGGCCCGGTGGCACGGTCCGTATTCTGGAATACGCAATTTCGGAAGATCCCTGGCAACGCTTTATCATGAAGCTCTGGGCGCCCTGGGTGCGTTACGCTTACGGCGCCGAGTTTGACCGTAACACCGAACAATACCTGGAAGCCGCCGGACTGGAGATGGTGCAGTCTGAATTCCTCTATAAGGACATCATCAAACTTTTGCTGGTGCGCCCGAAAGCTGCTTGATCATCCAGCGATAACGGGCGCTCATTGTACTCGATTTCCGGGGACAGCGCGTTATAGTCCGGGCATGGAACTGGATACTAATAACATGCCCGACGTTGCCAGCCTGTTTGGTCCTCATGACCCGCCAGTCTTTGAGCATATCAATGCCAATGGCGCGGCGCATCTGGTGTTGATCTGTGATCACGCCGGGCGTGCCGTGCCCGACTCGTTGAAGGGTCTGGGCATGGATGTGGCACACATGGACCGTCATATCGCCTATGACATCGGGGCTGCGGCCGTCACCCGGCGGCTATCAGAGCTGCTGGACGCCACGGCGCTGCTGCATAATTACTCGCGTCTGGTGATTGACTGCAACCGGCCTCTGGGCCATCCGGAGTCGATCCCCGAGATCAGCGACGGTGCTACCATTCCCGGTAATGTCCATATCGCCGAAGCACAGGCCCTGAAGCGGATCGATGCCCTGTTCTGGCCCTATCATCAGGCCGTAGCCAACACCCTCGGCCATCGCTGGCGCGTTCAGGGTCGACCACCGGTGCTGTTTTCCATTCACAGCTTCACGCCGGCTTATGGCGACGAACACCGGCCATGGGATGCGGGTGTTCTCTATAACCGCGATCCCCGCCTGACGCACCCCATGATGAAGATTCTGCGCGCACAGGGCCTGAACATTGGCGACAACCAGCCCTATTCGGGGTTGGAGACCTCCTATACCATTGACCTGCACGGCACCTCACCCGGCCTTGCCAATGGCGTCATTGAAATTCGCCAAGACCAGATCACCGATCCGGCCGGGCAGGAACGTTGGGCGCAGATTCTGGCCGAGAGCCTGCTTACGATTATGACGCACGACGACATTCACCGCGTTCAGCGGTTTTAGGAGGCGACGTCGATGGCACGGATATCCCCTCCTTTTACCATTGGCATAGAAGAAGAGTACCTGCTGGTCGATCGCGACACCCGGCAACTGGCGGCACAGCCACCGGAAGAGCTGTTCGAACGCTGCAAGGCGGAACTCGGCGACATGGTCCAGCACGAATTCATGGCATCCCAGATTGAAATCGGCACCCCGGTCTGCGCCACGCCGTTGGAAGCCCGGGACAGTCTGGCCTACCTGCGTTCGACGGTGGGCGATATCGCGGCGGATTATAATCTGGCGCCCATCGCGTCGGCGACCCATCCCCTGTCGCGCTGGGAAGACCACAGCCACACCGATGCCGACCGTTACAACACAATCGCCCAAGACCTTCAGGGGGTTTCGCGCCGACTGCTGATCTGCGGCATGCATGTCCATGTGGGGGTTGGCGACGATGACGAGCTTCGCATGGACCTGATGGGTCAGGTTTCCTACTTCCTGCCGCACCTGCTGGCGTTGTCCACATCATCACCCTATTGGCGGGGTGAGGATACCGGCATGGCGTGTTATCGCCTGAGCATCTTTAACGAACTACCGCGTACGGGCCTGCCCGAACAATTTGATTCCTATGTGGAATACCAGCGCCACGTGGACATGCTGGTGAATGCGGGCATCATCGAGGATGCGACGAAAATATGGTGGGATATCCGGCCATCGAACCGCTTTCCAACATTGGAGATGCGGATCTGCGATGTATGCACCGATATCGATGATGCCGCTGCTATTGCGGCGCTCTATATGTGCATCCTCCGCACGCTGACCCGCCTGAAAGGCAGCAACCAACGCTGGCGCAAGTATTCCAACATGCTGATCGCGGAGAACCGCTGGCGGGCGCAGCGCTACGGTATTGATGAGCCGTTGATTGATTTTGGCTTAGGCGGACTGGTGGCCGTGGGAGAATTGGTTGATGAGCTTCTCGATCTGACAAGGGAAGCTGCCGCCGAGGCCGGGTGCGAGGTGGAACTGGGGCATCTGCGCACCATCATGGGGCGGGGCACCAGCAGCCACAGGCAACGCAAGACCTACGAGTTGAGTCGCGCCGAAGGCGGCGATCATGATGCCGCCATGCGCGCCGTGGTCGACAGCCTGATCGAGATGACTGCTGCCGCATAATGATATCATCCCAGGATCAGCCAAGCGATAAAGACACGCTCATCGCCGTTGCGCTTCTTATACTGGGCGCCGTGGCCGTTGCGGTTATGCCGAATACAGCAAAACTGACGCTTGAATCGGGCGCGAACACGGAAACCACCGTGCTCATTCGTGTCCTCACGGCGCTGCCGCTTTTGGCCCTCTACATGATGGCGCGGGGCATCAGCTTTCGAATACCGGTCCATCTTTTCAGGCTCATGATGACCGCGAGCCTGTCCTCGGCCGGTATGTACTATAGTTTTATGTTCGCCATTCAATACATCGATATCAGTCAGGCGATCCTTATTCTCTTTACCCACCCTTTTCTGATCGCCTTTTACTACCACGCCACCGGGCAGTCATTGATGACGGCCTCTCGAGTGTTCTGGTCCATCGCCGCCTTTTCCGGACTTACGCTGGCGCTCGCCGTAGAGATTTCAACCATCTCCCTAACAGGTGTCGCGCTAGCATCAGCCGCTTCGTTGTTTGTGACCGTCATGGTTATTTCCATGGTCAAAGCCAGCAATGCGACGAGTGGCGTTGTCACCAACTTTCATATGACGTTCTGGACTTTGGTGCTGACGCTCCTCTTCCTGTCAACTGCCGGAACGCTTCAATGGCCTGAAACGACGCTGGGGTGGATCAGTGGAGCTGGCAACGGCATCAGTTATATTGCCGCCTATATGACGTTTTTAGGGGCCGCAAAGCTGATCGGTGCTTCACGGGCCTCGGTCCTCACCTTCATGGAGCCCGTCGCCACAATTCTGCTAGCGTCCTATCTGTTCGGTGAATACCTGAACCCGTTGCAATGGGGCGGCGTTGCGCTTGTTGCAGCGGGACTTCTGTTCATGGAGATACCACGCGGGTTCTGGTCAAAACGGCGCAACAGATCAGGCAGGGGATAATCGACTTTAAGCTGAGAGTTATCCCCGTTATCCTCCTTTTCAACCACATTTGAGCCCTTGTATCGCCCCTGAGCGATGGATAGTCTCCGGATTAATCAATGCCCCGTCTGTCCATCTGTCGGGGCATCCCAAATATCGTAGGAGAATGAGTACTATGTCTGATGTTGGCGGCGTCGCTGCGGATCGCTTGAAATCCTTCATTGAAAGAATCGAGCGGCTTGAAGAAGAAAAGAAGGCTCTGACGGATGATATCCGCGAGGTTTACTCGGAAGCCAAAGGCTCCGGCTTTGACATCAAGGTCATTCGCCAGATCATCCGCATCCGCAAGATGGATACGGCCGACCGCCGGGAAATGGAAGAGGTCATGGCTGTCTATCTTCGCGCCCTCGACATGGAAGCCTGATCTCCGACGCCATCGGGAGCCATTACTATGCACATCAGGGATTCCGTTGCCATCGTGACCGGTGCGAACCGGGGTCTCGGCCAATGTTTCGTCGATGGCCTGATCGCACGGGGCGCGCGCAAAGTCTACGCCGGTGCCCGGAACCCCGACAGCCTCCTGCCTTTACAGGAAGCGCATGGCGATAAACTCGTTGCCTTAGGCCTCGACGTTACGTCCGACGCCGCCGTCAAGGCCGCCGTTGAACAGGCCGGTGACGTCACCTTGTTGATTAATAATGCAGGTGTTCTGAACTCTCTGGGATTGATGGAAGCGGGCAATCTGGACTCGCTACACCATGAAATGGACGTCAACGTCTACGGCCCGGCGCGCATGGTGTTGGCCTTCGCCCCTGTGCTGGCGGCGAATGGGGGTGGTGCCATCCTGAACGTGTTGTCTGTAGCCAGCCTCGTGGCATTTCCACCGTTCGGCAGTTATGCCGCATCGAAGGCCGCCGCCATGTCGCTGACCCACAGTCTGGGCCATGAACTCCAAGATCAGAACACAACGGTCCACGGTCTCTATGCCGGGTTTATCGATACCGGCATGATCGATTATGTGGATGGTGAGAAGACATCGCCTGGGGATGTCGTCGCGGCGGCGCTCGATGGTATCGAGGCAGGCGTCAGCGAGATTGACGCCGACGAGAGGACCAGGGCTGTTCGTGCCGCCCTTCGCGAAGACCCGGAGGGTCTGATCCGGTCCTCATGGGCCCGCGCCGTTGAATTTCGCAAGGCACATCCGGTCCCAAAGCCCGATTAGGACGTTACATCCTGAAGGTTTGGGGCTTTGGCGGCTCAAAATACAACTCTGTCAGCACACCGAGCGCCCCTTCAAGGCGGTCTCCCGCCCCGTCGCTCAAACAGAGCCGGACACCGGGCCGGACTCGCGATGGATCGATGGCGAACTCGGTGGAGGGTGAAATCAACACACCCCGGCTGGATGCCGCCGCGACAAACTCACGTGCCGACCATGCGGCCGGCAACGGCAGCCACAAATGCGTATTCGCCGGATGGGCCCGGTAGGGCAGTTCCGTCAGAACCCGGCTGGCAACGGCCTGTAGCTGATCCGTAATGGCTGCCCGCCGGGCAATCAGATCCCGCGCCATGCCGTTCCTGATCCACAGGCACGCCAATTCCGCCATCAGGGGTGGCGCCATCCAGCTTGTGGTCTGGCTCGCCGCCAGAACTTCCGCGAAGACACTGGGTGGCGCGACAATCATGCCAACCCTGAGCCCCGGCGCGACGATCTTCGAAAGGCTGGAAATATACAGCGTACGATCCGGCAATACAGTCGCCACGGGCCGCCAGCCATCCTCTGGAGAAGAGGCCGCATGAGGATTAACGTCATCTTCGATCACCATCAACCCGTGGCGCCCTGCAATGCCGGCGATGGCGTGGCGACGTTCCTCGCCCATGGTCGCCGTGGTCGGGTTGTGGGCGTGGGGCATACAATAAAGCACCCGGGCTGTCGTATCACGACACGCCTGGTCCAGGGCGTCGGGAACAATGCCCTCGACATCCATGGCGACAGGGTGGAGTGAAAGGCCAAAAAAGCGCGCCAGATTTCTCACCCCCGGATAGGACAGCTCTTCGACCAGCACCGTATCGCCGGGGCTGGCCAGGGCGCCCAATGCAATGGTCAAACCTTGTTGCGCGCCGCCGGTGACAATCAGGCGGTCGGCATCGACGTCCAGCCCTTGTGTTTTTGCCAGCCACCCCGCCAGAATTTCACGATGACGGGCAAGGCCTTGAGAGTGGCCATATTCCAGCATGCCATCCAGCGGGCTGTTGCGGCTGATTTCGGCCAGCGACTGGCGCAGCATGCCATCGAGGGGAACAAAGGGCGGTTCGTTCCGGGTCATGTCTATGATCATATTTGCGGGCCCATTAGCAGCCGTTTCCGATGCCCGGTGATCGTCTTGCGAACCGCCGGACCGGATCGCCAGACTGTCAGACCGCATATCACGGACAAAGGTGCCCCGACCCATTTCCTTGGACACAACACCCTGTTGCTCGGCAAGCGTATATGCACGGTAGGTCGTCCCTACATTGACCCCCAGCGTGTCGGCCAAGTCGCGAACCGTCGGCAGGCGGTCACCGGGCGTCAGGATTCCGGACGCGACGTCCTCGGCCAACCGTGCCGCAATGGCGCGGTACAGGGGCAGATCAGGGGTAAGGGACTCAGGTTGCCACATTGTTATGCGTACAATATAGATGTTGACGGGATCACAGGATGGATTATACCCATATTTATAACAATTAAAACCATATTGTTACTATAACAATTTTATTGATGGAGGTCGCCATGACCGCCCTGAGTGTGAATCTAAACAAGGTCGCCCTGCTCCGTAACCAGCGGGACTTAACCTATCCCAGTGTGACCGGCATGGCGCGCATTGTCATCGGCGCCGGCGCCGATGGCGTGACCGTTCACCCTCGGCCCGATGAACGCCATATTCGAAAAGCCGATGTTTATGATCTGGCTGAAATGCTGGCCACGGAATATGCCGGCGACGTTGCCAGCCGGGTTGAGTTCAACATCGAAGGCAATCCGACACCCGATTTCCTTGATCTGGTCGAGGCGGTCAAGCCCGATCAGGTAACGCTGGTGCCTGATGCACCCGGTCAGAACACATCCGATCATGGCTGGGATATCCCGGCCCATGCATCAGAGCTGGGCGAGATTATTTCCCGTCTCCACGGGCACAGCGCCCGGGTTTCGCTATTTGTCGATGATGATCCGCGTATGGCGGAACCGGCAAAGTCCGTAGGCGCGGACCGGGTGGAGCTTTATACCGGTCCCTATCATTTCGCCTTCATGGACGGTCGGGTGGATGAGGCTGTCCGAAGTTTTGTTGAAACGGCTGAGGCCATGCGGGCCTCAGGCTTGGGCATCAATGCCGGGCATGACCTGAACCTGAACAATCTTGCGGGCTTCTTAAGCGCGATCCCCGATGTCGAGGAAGTCTCCATCGGCCACGCCATCACGGCCGACGCCCTGATCATGGGCATGGAAGCAACCATTCATGCCTATCTGGCGATTATTGCAGCGGCGACCGTCGCGCGGCCTTTGCGTCAGGCAGTCTAGCCCTTCAGATCAGCAAGGAACCGGGCAAAGATATCGGCGACTCCCTGATTGACCGCCGCAACGGCAGCGTTGATCGAGCCATCCTCGGCAAGCACCTCCACCCGATAACTGCGCACCAGCCGCACGACATTCGTTCGGAGATCCGTGAGCGCCATCTCCAGCGCCACAATAGCCTTGGGCTTGCGGCCCCGGACGGTCTCCAGCATCTGGATCCGTCCCGTCAGCAGATAATCCGCAGCGACGCGCATTTCCGGCGTCACAAAATTCCGCGCCGCATTGGATGCACGAAGATAGTCAATGACAGCATCCCGCAACATGTCGCCCGGGGGTTTATGCCAGAAATCATAATTGTATTCTTGCAGGGTATCCGGCGCATCACTCTCGACATAAACAATGGCGCGTCCGGACGACAGGCCCTCGGCTCCGAAACGGTCCACCTCGACCGTTCCCGCCAACAACACGCTGCCCGCCGCTGGTGCAGGTGCCGTAATGCGGTAGTAGCGGTCCTGCGGCACCGGCGCTTGGGCACATCCGGACAACATCAAGGCGGCTCCTATCAGAGCCCACGAACAGGAACGGAACAGTGTTACAGGTTTATGCATGATCATTCTCCCGTTTCCGCGTTGTCAGCCGGTGGTGTTCCGCCCAGTAACGAACCGGGATTCTGGCGGATCTGGCGGCTGAACTCGTACATGTTTCTGGCCGCGCCATCGAGGCTGTGATTGATGGAATCAACATAGCGAGATACCGATGCCGCCGTATGGCGCAGATCGTTGGTGGCTTGTGTCACGTCGGCCTGATTGGCTTCCAGCAGGTCATTGGTTGTACCAACCATCGCATTGGCCTCGATCATCAACAAATCAAGACTGGTCGCAGCACGATCCAGATGATCCAGAACGCCCTCGACCTTGATGCGGTTTTCCAGCGTCAGAAATTCGTTCAATTCATCTGCAGAACGGTTAAGATTGACGCCCAGGCGTTCCAGATCATTGGCGAAGACTTCAAAATCATCGGTGATTTCCGGGGCGCGAAGGGAGAGGTCCTCAACCAATTCCCGCACCCGCTGAACGATAACCTTGCCGTCATCTTCCAACATATCCGACAGGACACTACCACCACGAGTCAGTTGCTCGAGCAGCGGCTTAAGGCTTGTTTCCGCCAACTCGGCAATATCAGTCGCCACGTTTGCCATCACATCAAACAGGTTAGCGGCTTCCTTTGATTGCATCCGGTCACCGGGCTTGAGAGCTATCAAGCTATTGCCTGCGGTAATATTCAGGCTGATTGCCGATAACAGACTGGATGCGCCGATCTGGGCGAAGGAATCATCGGGCAGACGCCAGTCCTCAATAATGTCGAAATCAATCCGGAACTCCATCTTGCCATTCCGTTCCACTGGCGTGACCTCGGTCACCTGGCCGATGGGATAGCCTTCGTACATGACCTGGGAGCCAAACTTGACGCCGGTCACATTACGGTAGATGGCATGGTATGCCTCTGTCGGCCCTGTCCGCCCCGTCAGCCATGCGACGGCAATCACAAAGAAAATCAGGGAAATTAGTATGAAACTGCCAACCACGAGGTAGTTGATTTTGTTGCTTCTCATAGTTCGGCCCCTCCGTACGTTTCTTGCCCCGTCAACCGACCAAGGTAGACATCGGCATCGACTTCTTGATTGTCCGGTTCCCGGTTCAGAATTTTCTGAATGCGTTGGTTCTTCGATTGCCGGATTTCCTCCGGCGTCCCGATAAACAAGATATCGCCCCGATCCAGCACGGTCATACGATCGGCGATCTTGAAAGCGCTATCGAGTTCATGGGTGACAACCACGATGCTCATGCCCAGCGCATCACGAAGCCTGAGGATCAACTCATCCAGCGCCGATGATACCGCAGGATCAAGCCCTGCCGAAGGCTCGTCACAGAACAGGATTTTCGGGTCCATGACGCAGGCCCGGGCGAATGCCGCGCGCTTGACCATGCCACCCGACAGCTCCGCTGGCATCAGATTTTCAAATCCACCTAGCTCCACCACTTCGAGCTTCATCCGCACCATGATATCCATGGTCATCCGGTCCAGGTCGGTGTGTTCAAACAGTGGCAGCATGACGTTTTCACCGACCGTCATGGAACTGAACAACGCACCACCCTGAAACGCCACTCCCAGACGTTTTCGGAGGTCGAACATGTCTTTCATGCTGAGGCTGTCCACATCATGGCCCAAAATACGCATGGTGCCGGAAGTTTTCTGTTCCAGCGCCATGAGATGGCGCAACAGTGTGGACTTGCCACTTCCCGAACCGCCCATGATGACCATGATTTCGCCTTCGCGCACTTCCATACTGATGCCATTAAGGATTTTCCGGGGCCCGTAATGGGTCACCAAATCCTGCACTTCAATCACTTCGCGGGGCAGGGCCGTATCGGCGCGATTGTCGGAAACGGTAGCGTTCATCATCTCACCCCCATCTCAGCCCAGTGTTGCCAGATACGCGAACAGCATGTCGGTCAGGACAATGGCGGAAATGGCCTGCACGACAGATCGCGTGGTGACTTTGCCGACACCTTCCGCACCACCGGTCACCGAAGCACCATTTACCACACCGATAATCGCAATCAAGATAGCGAACAGTACGCTCTTGCCAAGTCCATGGAGCAGGTCTCCCACGCTCAACACATCGATGACCTGATCAAAGAATGCAGAAACAGAAATACCGAGTGTAAATTCCACATACAGACTTGCCGCCAGAAGCCCGACAACGTTGCTCATGAAGGTTAACAACGGAACCATGATCACCATGGCGAGCAGCGCAGGCACCACCAGAAAGCGAACCGGGTTGATGCCCATAACATGCAAGGCATCCAGTTCCTGATTGATCCGCATGGTGCCAATCCTGGCGGCCAGTGATGATCCGGTACGCCCGGCAATCAGGATACCTGTAATCAAGGGTGCGAACTCTCGCACCACGGCAAAAGCAATTCCGAAGGTCACGCGGCTTTCCGCGCCGAAAATCTTGAGGGTATAGATGCCCTGAATGGCCAGCATAACGCCAATGGCGCCGTTCAGCATGATGATAATCGGAATGGAGAAGATGCCGATTTCCATCATTTGCACGACAACGGAACCGGGTCGAACAGGTTGGCGTAACTTAGGCCCCATAACGAGCCAGAAAACACTCTGGCCAATCAATACAGCACCGTTGCCGATTTCCTCGATGGCAGACACCGCCATCCGCCCGACTCTGTCGGCGGTCCTGATCATTACACCGGGAAGGGGTTCAGTAGCCATGGTTGCTCAGAAGCCAATCAACAATCAGCCGATCTCCCTAAACCCATCGGAAATCGAGTCGCAAATCGTGAAAACCTTGTCCAGCCGGGCCAGTTCCAGAACCCGCATGGCGCCATCGGATACGGACACCAGTGCATAACCCTGATCTTGTTTCCGGGCCTTCTGATAGCTCTCCACCAGTGAGGCGACACCTGAAGAATCAATGTACCCGACAGCCGATAAATCAACCAACACAGCGCTGCCCCGTGCCACCGCTTCAAGCAGCACCTTTCGGGCCTCGGGCGAGCTCTGTAAATCAACGTCGCCTTTGAACGCAACCACCGTTGCGCCATTTTCATCTCTGATTTCGTGCTCCATCGTTCAACCACCCTAAGTTATCGGTCATTTTTATCAGCCGATTTTTTTAGTTAACCTCAAGATATTACCACCATGTTCCTTTGTGGGAAGAAAATCAACGCTATCCATGAGTTCATTGATCAAATGAGTTCCCAACCCCCCGGGTCGAATATCGTCCAGATCACGCGGTTTTACCGTGCTGACATCTACCGGTTCGGCGTCATCAGCGATATCGATCGTCAGAACATCGCCCGCACGGCTCAGGGAAACCTCAATCATGCCATCATAGCCACCGCCATTAGCGTGGCGAATGACGTTCTGAAGCGATTCATCAACACCCAGCACCAGATCGCCAACCACATCATCGGCAAACCCAACCAGTCGCGTCGCGTTTTCGACCACAGCGCGCACCAGCTTCAGACGATCCGGTGATGATGGCACCCGGATGCGGGCAATCATGTCAGTACCGTCATCTGCATCAGCTTGTGCCATGATCTGAACCGGTTCGATCGTTGCCCGAGCTTGCTGTGCAGCCCGATCATCCACACCAAGAATGGTCAGGTCATCGCGTAAGATCGCGCCGCCGGCTTCCACACCACTGATAATCGTCTTCAGACGCACACCCAGTTCATCCAGACGGTGTTTGTCCAGTAGCGCCATGGTGCCCTCGACCCCCAGTTCCGAGCCGTCAGCCAGATAGCCTTCCGTCACGCCATCCGTAAACAGGTAGAACGCGCCACCATCCAGATTGAAGCTCTCCACCGGATAGCCATCATCGCCAATGAAGGGCGTAATCCCAAGGGGTGGGGCATCGGCGGGCAGGCTGATAAACCCACCGTTGACGTCCTGCATCAGGGGTGGTTCGTGGCCCGCATTGGCAATCTTCAAGCTTCCGGTGGCCGGGTCATAGACGCCGCCCACCATGGTTACAAACATGCCACGGGTGGCGGTTTCACAAATTTCCTCATTAACCCGCGCCATCAAGTGCCCCGGGTGATCAATTGTCTTGCCGAGACAACGAAACAGGCTGGCGGTTTTTGCCATCAGCAATGCCGCGTTCATACCCTTGCCCGACACATCGCCCAGATTGAACATGATACGACCGTCATCGAGCTGGAAATAATCATAAAAATCACCCGATACTGTCCGAGCCGGAATGTTAATGCCCTGAACGGGCAGACCTTCGCCCCCTTCCGGCAACAGGGATCGTTGAATTTCCGCTGCCAGTTCCAGCTCCCGCGCCAGGCGTTCCTGCTCCACCAGTTGCTCGGCCATGCGCGCGTTGGTGATCGCCAGCGCCGCCGAGTTGGCAAGCGCCGACAGCAGCGCCAGATCAGCATCGTCAAACAAGCCGTCATCACCACGCTTGTTAATCAGCTCAATAGCGCCGATCCGCTCGTTTTTAACGCTAATGGGCGCGCAAATGATGGACCGGGTCACAAAGCCAGTCTGTTCATCAACGCCTTTGTGAAACCGCCCATCATTCTGGGCATCACGGATAATCTCGCCCGTGTTATTCCTGACCGTTGCCCCGACGATGCCCTGGTCCGCCCCGATTTCCAGCCCGGTGATATCCGTTGCACCATAACAGGCATCGCACTTCAGCTTCTTGCCGGTGCTGTCCAGCATGAACAGCGCGCCGCCCACGGCATCCACATAATCGGTGATATGGGTGACGGCGAACATCAGGGACTGGTGCAAGTCACCGGTGGTGACGAACTCCTTGCCCATCTCGGCCAGCAGCGTCAGCGTGCTATCCGCCGTATCCCTTGCGGGCCTTTGCGGGGTTTCCCCAGTCATGCTCATCTCAGCAGAATCACTCATGGACGTACTATGCCCCGAACCGGGAATGGGGGCAACGAAAGCAATGCGTTCAATCCCCGGTCGGGGTTTTCACATATGACGGGCTTTGACATAGGAGCCGGGCGCGTCCTCGAGGGGCTTCAGCTTGCCATCCCCCGGCGTGCGGGCGCTGGCCGTGCCGCCAGCGTGTCGCTTCACCCATTTCTGCCAATCAGTCCACCATGATCCCTCATGCTGCTTGGCGGCTTTCAGCCAATCGTCAGGGTCGGTGGGTAACGCCCGGTTGGTCCAGTAACAGTACTTGTTCGCCACCGGCGGATTGACCACACCTGCGATGTGGCCGGAGGCCGACAGCACGAACTTTTTCGGACCCGAATAGAACTGCGTCGCCGCATAGGTGCTTTTCCAGGGCGCGATGTGATCGTCCGCCGTGGACAGCATATAGATCGGCACCTTGATCTTTGTGAGATCCATGGGGACACCAGCCAGTGACAACGCGCCTGGTTCTTTCAATTTGTTATTGAGATACATTTCCCGCAGGTAAAACCCGTGCATCATGGCGGGCATACGGGTGTTGTCCGAATTCCAGTACAACAGATCAAAGGCAATGGGATCACGACCCAGCAGGTAGTTATTCACGACGAACGACCAGATCAAGTCATTATCCCGCATCATGTTGAAGACCTGGCTCATGTGGCGACCTTCCAGGAAGCCGACCTCGTTCATGTGTTCTTCCAGCTTGTCCAGTTGCTCTTCATCGATAAAGACACCCAATTCGCCCGGCTCGGCGAAGTCCGTCATGGTGGTCAGGAATGTTGCTGACGCGACCCGGTCATCACCTTTCGCCGCCATGTAGGACAGCATACACGCAACCAGCGTGCCGCCGATGCAGTAACCAGCAAGATTGACCTCGCGCTCACCCGTCGCCTGCCCGATAGCATCGAGGGCGGCCAGGGGGCCTTCCAGCATGTAATCGTCGAATGTCTTGTGGGACAGGGTTTCGTCCGGATTGATCCAGGAAACCACAAAAACCGTATGGCCCTGATCCACCGCCCACTTGATTAGCGAATTGCGGGGTTGCAGGTCGAGCACATAAAACTTGTTGATCCACGGTGGCACGATCAGCAACGGACGACGGGCGACCTTGTCCGTTGACGGTGCATATTGGATAAGCTGCATCAGGTCGTTCTGGAAGATCACCTTGCCGGGGCTCACCGCAACGTTTTCGCCCAGTGTAAAGGCGTCCGTATCGGTCATGGAGATGCGTAACTGTCCCTCACCGTTCTCCAGATCGCGCAGCAGGTTTTCGAACCCCTTCACCAAATTTTCGCCCTTGGAATCGATTGTCGCCCGCATAACCTTGGGGTTGGTTGGCGCGAAATTGGTTGGTGACAGCGCATCCACACACTGGCGGGTATAGAAATCAACTTTCTCGCGGGTTTTGGGGTCCAGCCCGTCCACATCACGAACCGTGTTATAGACCCAGTTCGATGTCAGCAGGTAGGACTGCTTGATAAAGTCGTAGACGGCATCCTCGGTCCAGGCATTGTCCTTGAAGCGTTTGTCCCCAGAGAGGCCGACGGCAGGGGCCGGTTCCGGCGCGACATCCTCACCGGCCATCTTTTTGGCGGTTACACTCCATAAGTCGGCATACTGTTGCCACAGAGCGGCCTGCGCCTCGGCCAACTTTTGGGGGTCTTCCAGCATTTTGGCGGTCAGTTCCATGAACGCCTTGCCGATGACAATGGGATCGGCGACCTGAAAACCGTTGCTGGTGGCTTGCCGGTCCATGAACGCCTTGGCGATGCGCTGGCTGCGCTCGCTCACAGTCTGGAATGCCTCGACCATGCGGGCCTGCTGGTCGGCTGTGTCATCTGATTTGGACTCGTCGTTCATGGCAAAGTCGCCCTTTTCTCCCGTCCCATCTTGGGGCAGGATAACCATCCTGGGGGAAAATGACCACGGACAAACTGCGGAGCCCCGCCACATAGGGAAAAATATAATAATGGACACCAGCAACCCGAGGCTTTCGGATAAATCATTATGGGGTGGATACAGTCGGGCCGGCAGCCCCAGCGCCGTCCATGACTGTTATTACCAGTGCGCCAGCAATGATTCCGACGTACCCCAGTTGTGGGCCTATGTGGATAGTCTGTCCTATGCACCGGGATCGGCCCTGCTATTGCACGCCAGCACCACGGCAGCGACGTTCAATCTGGTGATCTATCGCGATGGTGCAAAAAAGGTTGTTGTGTTCCAGCGTGACAACATAGCCGGAAGCTTTCACACCACGCCCGCAGACTGTTCCGTCAAGGGATGCGGTTGGCCGGTGACACTGGAAATTCCCGTTGAGCCCGACTGGACTTCCGGCGGCTATGTCATTGAGTTGAGCGCCGAGGCCCCGGATGGATCACACCTCAGTTATGATCATGTGTTTCTGGTGCGTCCCCGCCAAGGTAATGACAAACAGGGCCGTGTGCTGCTGGTCGCCGCCACCGGCACATGGAGCGCCTACAATGACTGGGGCGGCTCCAACCACTATGAGGGCATCACAGGCGAAGCAGGTGATCAGTTCTCCCCCGTCGTCAGCCTCAACCGGCCTTTTGCCCGGGGCTTCGTCAAACTGCCCATCGGCGCGCCCCGGGTTCCGCTTCGCGAGGCGCCCAAAATGGGCGCGGCACTGCGCTATCCGCACATGGAGTGGGCCTACGCCAATGGTCATTCAAAGAAGTATGCCTCGGCGGGCTGGGCCAGCTACGAGCGTCATTATGTCCATTGGCTGGAAAATGCCGGTTACGCCGTTGACATAATCTCGGAGCAGGACCTCCAGTATCGCCCCGACATCGTTGCGGGATATGACTGCCTCACGTTCATCGGTCACAATGAGTACTGGTCGTGGGAAATGCGCGACACCATCGACGCCTACGTTGAGAGTGGCGGTAACATTGCCCGCTTTGCCGGAAATTTCCTGTGGCAGATCAGGCTGGAAGACAACGGACGGACCCAGGTCTCCTATAAATACCGTGCCCGGGAGGAAGATCCGATCCGCGATACAGACCAATCGCACCTGACCACTATCTGCTGGGATGCGCCGGAAACCGGGCGACCGGGGGCAGAGACCTTTGGCCTCAGTGGTACGCGGGGTATCTATGCCGGATGGGGTGGATGCAATCCCCGTGGTGCGGGGGGATTCACTATTTATCGCCCCGATCACTGGGCCTTTGAGGGTGCCGATCTCTATTACGGTGATATTCTCGGCGCAGCGTCCAGGGTGTTCGGCTATGAGGTTGATGGCGTCGACCATATTGTGAAAGACGGCCTGCCCTACGCCACCGGGACCGATGGTGCGCCCGATAACCTGCTGATCATCGCCATGGGGCTATCGAGCGCTTATGAGGCCGACCACGGCAATGGCCTGGTCCCCTTCATCGGGTCAGAAGACGCCGAGTTCGCCGCCAAGGCTGTCCACGGAGAAGCAACCCCGGAGATGGTGGATCGTTACAAGCGGGGTTCCGGCATGATCGCCACCTTCGAGCGCGGCAAGGGAAGCGTCTTCACCGCCGGAACCTGCGAGTGGGTGGCGGGCCTGATGGACCGCGATGCCCATGTCGAGCAGGTCACCCGCAACGTGCTCAACCGCTTTCTGAACGGCACCAGAGCGATATCATCATGACCCCCGACAGGTCGCTTGCCTCTCTCTGGAGCCTACCCAGGGTGATCGTTCTGGGGGCTGCATTGGTTTCCCTGGCCCTTATCATTATGCCAACACCGGCCGGACTGGATGCCACGGCCATTCGGGGCGGGGCGCTGGTGTTGGTTACCATTGCGGTATTCGCTACCGGCGTTCTGCCAGAGGCGCTGACCGCGTTGGCTTTCTTTGCCCTCGCCATGCTGCTGAGTGTGGCGCCGACCTCTGTTGTCTTTGCAGGGTTCACCTCGACCGCTTTCTGGCTGGTGTTTTCCGGATTGGTGATTGGCGTCGCGGTCGATCGTACCGGACTGGGGGTACGGCTAGCCGATACCATCATCCGGCGGTTGGGCAGTGATTATGCGAGACTGGTCGCCGGCATGATTGCCGTCGGCATTTTACTGGCCTTCGTGATGCCCTCCACCATGGGGCGGATCATGCTGTTGATTCCTATCGTCACGGCGCTGGCCGACCGGATTGGCTTCGCACCGGGCAGCCGGGGCCGTACGGGACTGGTGCTGGCCATGGCGTGCGGCACCTGGATGCCATCAGCCGCGATCCTGCCCGCCAATGTTCCCAACATGGTGCTGGCCGGTGTGGCAGAAACTCTGTTCGACACGCACTTTACCTATGGCAGTTACATCCTGTTGCACTTTCCGGCCACCGGGATCGCCAAGGCATTGCTGATCTTCCTCCTTGTCATGGTGATGTTTCGTGACACACCAAACGCAGAGGTGGTTGCCGACGACAGGGACGACCCTACTGCAAGCAGCCCCGTCCGGTTACTGTCGGTTATCCTTGTTTGCACGTTGGGTTTGTGGGTGACGGATTTCCTGCATGGCATTTCACCGGCATGGATCGCGCTGGGTGCGGCGGTGATCTGCCTGATGCCCTTTACCGGACTGATCCCGTTCAAGGATTTTCAGTCCCGCGTCAACTTCCCTTCCGCCATCTACATTGCCGGAATCCTGAGCATCGGGCCTGTGCTGGTGAGTACAGGTGCGGGAGATGTTCTGGGTCAGGCAATCCTGTCGCTGGTGCCCTTTGAAAGTGGCGCGGATTTCCGCAACTTCATGGTGCTCACGGGGCTGGGGGCGGCCACCGGCATGGCCTCGACAGCACCCGGCGTACCGGCTGTGCTGGGCCCCCTTGTGGGCGAGTTGTCCGCAGCGACGGGCTTCTCCATCCCCACGGTCCTGATGAATCAGGTGATCGGTTATTCAACCGTGATCCTACCCTATCAGGTGCCACCCCTAATTCTGGCTATTCAACTGGGCGGCATCTCCATGCGCGACGGTGCCCGCATGACGCTGGCCATCGCCGCTGTTACCTTTGTTGTGCTGACGCCGCTGAATTATCTGTGGTGGCAGTGGTTGGGCTACCTGAACTGAGTCCACTAATGGATCGCGCCCTATGTACCGCCCAATGGGGTGTCTTCTTCCGTCGAGCGGTAGCGATGTTGAAGCGCAATGTTGATGCCCTTCAGAGGCGGCAAGGCTGCCATTGTTATCAGTGTTACGGCAGGTGCCCAGATCACAGCGTGCAGCCACAGCGGCGGCTCGTACGTCAGTTCCAGCCACAGTGCCAGGCCAACGATCCCCCCGCCGATCACCAGCATCAAGGGCACCACCGGTCCGTCGCCGGTATCGTGGCCTGAAAGATTAAGGCCGCAGACCGAACACCGATCTGCGACCTTGAGATATCCTTGGAATATCTTTCCCTGGCCGCACCGGGGGCAGCGCCCCCGAATGCCAAGCCTGATGATCTGTCCCGTCGTAAACGCAGGGAAGTCAGTCATGAATGACTAAATTAACCGGCGTGAACGTAACCAGCGCTACCCCACCAATACACGGCGCAGAACAGGAATAACCAGACCACATCAACGAAGTGCCAGTACCAGGCGGCAGCCTCGAACCCGACGTGGGCTTCATTCGTGAAATCGCCCTTGAGCGAACGGAAGAAGCACACGGTCAGGAAGATGGTGCCGACAATCACGTGGAAGCCGTGGAACCCGGTTGCCAGGTAGAAGGTCGATGCGTAGATACCATCGGTGAAGTTGAAAGACGCATGAGAGTACTCATAAGCCTGCAACCCCGTGAACATGGCGCCCAGGATAATCGTCAGGGCGAGACCCATCTTCAATGCGCCGCGATTGCCTTCACGCAGGCCATGATGGGCCCAAGTCACCGTCGCACCCGATGTCAGCAAGATCAACGTATTGATGAATGGCAGGTGCCATGTGTCGAATGGCACGACGCCTTCCGGCGGCCACACGCCCGTCGCTGTGGCACTGATGGCGGGCACCGTTGCGTTAAAGTAGGCCCAGAAGAAGGCAAAAAAGAACATCACCTCGGAGGCGATGAACAGGACCATGCCCATGCGAAGTCCGTGCTGGACCTGCGGGGTATGCTCACTGCCGGAATTGGCTTCGAGTACGATATCGCGGCCCCATACGTAGAACGTATAGATGATGATCGCAAAGCCCGGCAGGACCAGAAAAACCGGTGCCCCATGCATGTACATGATACCGCCAATCGCGGCGATAATGGCACCGAATGCGCCGACGAACGGCCATGCGCTTGGATCGACGATGTGAAATGGATGATTCTTCGCTTCAGCAGACATGTTACTCTATCTCCCTCCGGAACCATATCCGGGTATTGGCGTCTTGGTCGAATTAACCTTTATCATCCCCAGTCTTCATAGCCGCCGTCTTGCGAGACGGAAAGAAGGTGTAGGACAAAACGATATTTTCTAAATCCTTGGTATTAGGATCGTTCATGATCTCGGGATCAATGTAGAAGGAAACCGGCATGGGCATTTCCTGGCCCGCCTCCAGCCGCTGCTCGGTAAAGCAGAAGCAATCGATCTTGGTGATGTATTCCGCCGCCTTGAACGGAGTCACGTTGAAAGTGGCCGTTCCGGTCACCGCCACATTGCCATAGTTACGGGCGGTGTAGATGGCCAGAACTTCCTCGCCAAGGTGAACACGCATCGTATTCACTGGTGAGGCGAAGTCCCATTTAAGGTCCTTGTTGACGTTGGCATCCAGCATCACGGTCATGATCCTGCCGGCAGCAGCCCCCGTCGCCTTTTCAACGAACGCGCCGATCTTGGGCGTACCGCCATATCCGGTGACCTGACAGAACAGTTTGTAAAGGGGAACAGAGGCGTAAGCGAGGCCCAGCATGGCGACAACCCCCACGCCGAGCATTAGCCCGACGCGGCGGTTGCGAACCATAAGGTTCCTTGCGGTCACTGTTGTTCCCACGATACCCGTTCCCTTTCCCGGTTCTTACTCAGCCGGAGCCTTGCCGGTCATATCCGGCAGGACTTCGTGAGTATGGAACGGTGCAGGACTATCAACCGTCCACTCGAGAGTCGTAGCGCCTTCGCCCCACGGATTGGCCTCAGCCTTCTCACCGGATGTCACCGTACGATAGGCGATCCAGAGGAACAGCAGCGTTCCGGCGATGGTGATCAGCGAACCGATGGAACTGACGTAGTTCCAGCCCGCATAGGCATCCGGGTAATCCGGAATACGACGCGGCATACCGGCCATCCCTAAGAAGTGCTGCGGGAAGAACAGGACATTGACACCAATGAAGAAAATCCAGAACTGGATTTTCCCCAGGCGCTCGTTGTACTGGCGGCCGGACATTTTGCCGATCCAGTAGTAGAACCCGCCGAACATGGCCAGGATCGCCGCAATCGCCATCACATAATGGAAGTGGGCAACCACGAAGTAGGTATCGTGGAAGGCCGTATCCATGCCCGCATTGGCCAGCGTAACGCCCGTCACACCACCGACGACGAACAGCCAGATGAAGCCGAAGGCATACAGCATGGGTGTCTTGAAGTCGATGGAACCACCCCACATGGTGGCCAGCCAGCTGAAGATCTTCACGCCGGTCGGCACAGCAATAACCAATGTCGCCGCCGTGAAGTAGGCCCGGGTGTCAACGTCGAGGCCGGTCATGTACATGTGGTGCGCCCACACAACAAAACCGACGACGCCGATGGCGCACATGGCGTAGGCCATGCCGAGGTAGCCGAATACCGGCTTCTTCGAGAAAGTGGAGACGATCTGGCTGATGATGCCGAATGCCGGAATAATGATAATGTAGACTTCCGGATGGCCGAAGAACCAGAACAGGTGCTGCCACAGCAGCGGATCACCGCCACCTTCCACAATGAAAAAGGACGTGCCGAAGTTACGATCCGTCAGCAGCATGGTCAGGGCACCGGCCAGAACCGGTAATGCCAGCAACAGCAGGAAGGCTGTTACCAGAATCGCCCAGACAAACAATGGCATCCGGTGAATTGTCATGCCCGGAGCCCGCATGTTCAGGATCGTGGTGATGAAGTTGGCCGCCCCAAGAATGGATGACGCACCTGCCAAGTGGAGAGCCAGAATACCGAAATCAACTGCCGCATCGGGGTGGTAGTCAATGCCTGACAACGGCGGATAGACGGTCCAGCCGGTGCCGGGTCCTCCACCGGTCAGGGCGGAGATGACCAGCAGGACAAGAGCCGCCGCCAGAAGCCAGAAGCTGACATTGTTCAGGCGCGGGAAGGCCATATCCGGTGCGCCGATCATCAGCGGCACGAACCAGTTACCGAAACCACCGATCATGGCCGGCATGACGACGAAAAACACCATCAGGAAGCCGTGCGCGGTGACCAGAACATTATAGAACTGAAAGTCGTCGATGTACTGGATGCCGGGTTCCGCGAGTTCCATGCGGATGAACCACGACATGGCACCACCAATTACAGCCGCGATGATGGACAGAATAAGATAGAGCGTTCCGATGTCCTTGTGGTTTGTGGACATCAGCCAACGGCGCATACCCGTCGGATTGTGATGATCGTGAGCCATTGTTCTCACCTTTTCCTTATTTTGCGCCTTACTGGCTTATCGCCGAGGCAAATTTTACGACTTCGTCAGTCAGGGAGTCGTTCGAGCCGAACTCTTCCTCTGCGCCTACGAGCCATTCGTTAAAGGCCTCCTTGGAGACGGCCTCGATCTGGATCGGCATGAAACCATGGTTCACGCCGCACAGTTCCGAACACATGCCGTAATAGGTGCCTTCGTCATTGATGGATACCCATGTCTCGTTAGCCCGACCCGGCGTGGTGTCCAGTTTCAGGCCCAACGCGGGTAAACCGAAGTTGTGGATCACGTCGTTGGTTGCCAGCAGGATACGGATATTGGTATCCACCGGCAGGACGAGGGCATTGTCCACCGTGAGCATACGGGGTTGGCCTTCCTGCAACTCATCATCGGGGACGTAAATGCTATCGAACTCGATGTCGTTGTTATCAGGATAGGTGTATGTCCAATACCACTGATTACCCGTGACTTTAATAGTCAGTTCGGGATCATAGGTACGATCGGTGAAATACAGCAGTTTCAGCGACGGAACCGCAATCACCACGAGGATGAGGATCGGCACAACCGTCCAGATCACTTCCAGGAGTGTATTATGGGTGGTTCTTGACGGCACCGGGTTGGCTTTGGAATTAAACTTGATGATGATGTAAGCCATAATCACCAAGACAAAGATCACAATCGCGACCTCGATACCCAACAGCAAGTCATGGAACGCAAAAATCCGTTCTGCGGAAGGCGAACGTGGGTTCTGGAACCCCATTTGCCAAGGAACGGAACGAAATTGTTCCGCCAATACATCTCCGCCAAGTGCAGCAGCGCCAGCCACCAGCGTCATAACGAAGATAGACAGTCTTTTCAGCATGTCACCCATCCAAGTTAACCAAAATCAAGTTTTCAAAGGGAATTTGTACGTATGGTACAACTTGACCATTCGCTACGCACTCCCGCCATAAATACCCACACAACGAATGTGCCTTTTGGGCGAATATCACGATTTGCTACCATGACCCCATTCATTTGCAAAGGTGTTTTTACCAATGTGTCAACTTTTTGGCACGTCCCCACACATTCTGAAACGTGCTTCCCGTATCAATTTTCTTAAAACTTCTCTTAGCGCCCGCCTGTGATTGATTTTTCCTCGGCAGACCTGTAAATGATTCGCCGCTCGTTGCAGTCATCATTGTTCAGTAACGCCCACCTAAATTACAGATCAGGAAAACCATATCATGAATAAATGGGTACTCGGAGCCATTCTTTTAGGCATAGCTGTTTTTTCTTACGTCAGCATCATCGTCAAGATGTCCTGATGTCTTGCAGAATTGAACGCATTTAATGGAAATCTCTGACTTTCCGCACATCATCGCGGCGTTGAACGGCGTATCGGTAATTTTCCTGACCATCGCCTATGTCTACATCCGGCAGGGAAACCGCCAGATGCACAAGTTCGCCATGATGGGCGCCCTCGCGGCATCCGCCGTCTTTCTGGTCTTTTACGTCACCTACAAGGCTAATTCAGGCTTTGCGAAGTTTGGCGGTGAGGGCCTGACCCGGCCCTTCTATTTCACCCTGTTGATCACCCATGTTCTGGGCGCGATTATTATCACCGGCATGGTGCCGGTTACCGTGTGGCGCGCCATCAAGGGTCGTTTCGAGAGCCATCGGCGAATCGCCCGCTATACCTGGCCACTGTGGATGTGGGTTGGCCTTTCCGGTGTGGCAGTATACGTCATGACGGTACATCTCTTTCCCTATCAGGGATCATAAAGTTATTGGCCGGTCCGGTGATCAGGTCTGAGCAGAAGGTGAACCATCCATGACCGTGGAACAGCAATCTCCCGAAACATCTTCTGAACCCGCATCCGATTCCCTTGCAGCCTTCCACGAAGCCCTGCACCGAACGCAGATGGCAGGCGAGGTTCGCGCCTGGGCAGGGTTGGGTATTGGCGCGCTCGCCCTGGCAGGCATTCTTGCCCTGTTACTGGCTGTCAGCCGTATTCCCGGTATCGAAGATACCTTCCCGTGGCCTCTTGGATTTTTCCAGAAAGGCTTGGTGATCCACGTGGTGTTTTCCTTCGTGGTCTGGTTTCTGGCTGTCTTTGGCGTTCTGGCAAGTGCGGCCACGGCAAAGGCCGTTCACGGGACCCGTATCAAACTGTCGGTGCTCGGCCGCCCTGGCATTATCCTTGCCTATGCCGGCAGCCTGTTGATGGCTGTTCCCGGTTTCATGGATCGCGGCGAGGCGTCCCTCAACAACTATATCCCGGTCATCATTGATCCGCTCTATTATGCAGGATTGTTGATATTCGCTGTTGCGCTTGTGCTGGTGGTGATCAGACTTGTCGCCAACGTCGCAGGCAGCCGACCCATCGCCGGGCCCTTCATGGATACCGCGCTCGCAGGCAGCATCATCCTCATCATCGCCTTCGTCTGCTTTTTTCTGGCTTACTATCCGCGCATGGATGATGTGGTGGACGCCCGGTTTAACGAAGATGTGTTTTGGGGTGGCGGTCATGCCCTGCAATACCTGAATGTCACGCTGATGCTCAGTGGCTGGTATATGCTGTGTTATATCACCATGGACAAGCCGCCGATATCTCGCGAGTTGTTGCGCTTTGTATTGCGCTTGTGTGTCCTGCCGACACTCGTCATGCCGCTCCTCTATGTCATGTTTGAGATTAACTCCGCTGACATGCACCAGATTTTCACGGACATGCAGTATTTATTGGCGCCACCCGTCGTCGTCATGGGCGTCGCGCTGGCGATCATGTTTCGTAAACGCCCCGTCGGCGACCGGTTGCCATGGGAAGATATTGGTTTCCAATGCCTGTTTCTGTCTTTGATAACATTTGCCATCGGCGGCTATCTCGGGCTGTTCGTGGACGGCACGGATACCCGAACCCCGGCGCACTATCACGCCGTTATCGCCGCTGTGAATCTGGTGTTCATGGGAATGTTCCTTCGCTTCCTGTTGCCTGTCATCGGGCGCCCTGTCTGTCTGGGGCGTGCTGTCAGGGTGCTGGTGTGGCTTTATGCCGTCGGGCAGATGGTCGCGTCTGTTGGCTTGTTCATGGCCGGCGGCTACGGCGCACCCCGTAAAACAGCCGGAGCGGCGCAGGGACTCGAAGATATCGGTGCCATCACAGGGCTCTACATGAACGGTGTCGGGGCGGCCATTGCGGTCATTGGCGGCATTATGTTCATCTGGATTTGTGCAAGGGCCTTGTTGCGTCGGCAAACCGGCAGTATGACGTAACCCACAATCGAAACTTTTATCGCGGTAATATTCAGGCCATGAGCCCTACAGACCAAAACACGCCTCCTGCTGATTCAGCGGACCAGTCAATCGCCGCAGAAGCCCAACCACGTTTTCGCGTGGTTGAATATGCCCTCATCCTGAAACCCCGGGTCATGTCTCTGGTCGTCTTTACCGCATGGGTCGGCCTGATGATGGCGCCGGGCGCCATCCCCCATGAAACCGCGATCATTGCCATCTTGTGTATCGCCATCGGCGCAGGCGCTTCGGGGGCCATTAATATGTGGTATGATCGCGATATCGATCTTCACATGGCGCGCACCATGAACCGCCCGATTCCTGCGGGGCGGCTCAATCCGTTGGAGGCTCTGACCTTCGGCGTCGTTTTAAGCATCGGATCTGTCGTGGGCATGGCGGTCTATGTTAACGACCTGTCGGCTATCTTGCTGGCATCGACCATTCTTTATTATGTCTTTATCTACACCGTGTGGTTGAAGCGCCGCACGCCCCAGAACATTGTCATCGGTGGTGCCTCCGGCGCATTACCCCCAGTGATCGGGTGGGTCGCCGTAACGGGCGATGTGGGCCTTGGCGCCATTGCACTGTTTTTCATTATCTTCCTGTGGACTCCGCCGCACACGTGGGCGCTGGCGCTGTTTCGTCGGGGCGATTACGAAAACGCCGGCGTTCCCATGCTGCCCGTGGTCGCGGGCGAGAAGGAAACCCGCAGGCAGATTATCATCTATACCCTGCTGATGATCATCTCCACAGCAGCACCTGTAGCTATCGGCATGTCGGGATGGCTGTACGGCGCAGGCGCGGGTGTTTTGGGTGCAGAGTTCCTGCGTCGGGCCTGGCGCATGTGGAAAACAGAAGATGAGGCTGCGGCGAGGCCCTTGTTCCTGTTTTCGATCCTGTATCTGTTCCTGATTTTCCTGCTGTTGCTGGCAGACCGAGGACTGACGGCTCTGCTCGCCGCCTAATTTTCAGCCAGACACGCAATCAAATCCATTGTCATGGCGTGCATCATCTCGTCATAAAAAAACGGCCCGGGGGCGATATCTGCACCAAGCGGGTCGAGCTTGCCGGTCCGCACCTCTGTCCCTTCTATCAACGTGGAAACCAGTCCGGGGTCAAACTGGGGTTCCGTAAACACGCAGCGTGCGCCTGATTGTGCAATCGCCGTTTTCACCTCGTTCACCCGCCGGGCGCCGGGCGCATGGTCGGGGTCAACGGCAATGGTAGCCAGCGGCACCAAACCGTACCGGTCTTCAAAGTACTGATAGGCATCATGGAATGCCACATAGGGCATCTCACGCACATCCGTCAGCGCCTGTTCGATCTCGATATCCAGCTTCTTGATACGTTCGATTCCGGAAATGGCATTGCCGCGATAGAGCGCGGCATTGTCCGGGTCCAGCTCACCCATGGTTTCCGAGATCACAAACAGCATAACGATGGCATTGACCGGATCGAGCCAGACATGGGGATCGGCATCCCCGATGTCTTCATCATCGCCATGGGCAAGCACGCCCCCTTTACGACGCGGCAGGATTTTCAGGGCGCGGGCATCCATCAACTGAACGGAGACACTTCGGGTTGCAATGGTTTCCAAGGGCTTGGTCAGAACGGTCTCCAACGCAGGCCCGACCCAGAACACCACCTGGGCGTCTTCCAACAAAGCCGCATCCGATGGCTTCAGGTGATAGGCGTGGGGTGAAACTGTCCCGGGCAGCAACAGCGTTGGCTTACCAACCCCCACCATGACCGTCGAGACCAGGGAGTGAATGGGCGCGATGGAGGCGACGACCCGGGGCGTTTGCTTCTCGGTGGCGGCGTTAGCGTTACGGATTTGTTGCCCGGCAAGGGCCACGACAAAAGACAATACAATTCCCACCACAATGTAGCGATGTTGCAACCGGGTTTTCATTCGTCATCCTTTATTTTTCAAGTCGGGTATTTATCAAATCAGGCATTTATCAAGCCAGGGCAGAAAATTAAAATGTTATACTATAACATTAGTGTCAAGCGCGGGCGCGGCGGATGATCCCTGAAAATATCTCAGGTAATACCCAGATAATATCCCAGGTAATGTTTCTGGCCATATGGTCAAATGCGGACCTGTGGCGTATAGGGAAACTGTAGCGTAGCACTAACCCGGAATGAGCACAGGAGTTCCCCCTTGCCAGCCACTGCCACCACGACGACCCCCTACCAGCAACTGGAAACCCGCATGAGGCGGCTCAATGCCCTTCAGGGGGCGACCGAAGTCCTGTACTGGGACATGGCCACCATGATGCCCGCCGGTGGCGGAGAGGCCCGCGCCGAACAACTGGCCACGCTGAACACCGTAGGCCACACCATGCTCACCGCACCGGAAATGCCTGATCTGCTGGATGCGGCAGAAGCGGATACCAGCCTTGATCCATGGCAACAGACAAACCTGCGAGAAATACGTCACCGGTGGCTCACCGCGACAGCTCTGAACGAAGATTTGGTCGAAGCCCTGACGCGGGCCTCGACAACCTGTGAAGCCAAGTGGCGTGAGGCCCGTCCGTCGGCGGACTTCAAATCCGTGCTCCCGGCGCTCAGGGATCTTTTTGCTCTGGTCCGCGAAACCGGCGAGGCAAAAGCGGGAGTGCTGAATATGGGGCTTTATGATGCCCTGTTGGATGCCTATGAGCCCGGCGGTCGTAGCGCAGAGATCGATGTCGTATTTGATGATCTGGCAGACTTTTTGCCTGATTTCACCCGTCAGGCTCTCGATCATCAGGCACGCCGGCCCGCCGTAATGTCACCGGAAGGCCCCTTCCCTATCGAGCAGCAACGGGCGTTGGCCGAGCGACTCATGACGAAGATCGGTTTTGACTTCAACCATGGTCGCCTGGACATAAGCCTGCATCCGTTTTGCGGCGGCGTGCCCGATGATGTGCGGATCACCACCCGCTATGACGAAGCGGACTTCACCTCCAGCCTGATGGGGGTGCTGCATGAAACCGGCCATGCGCTCTACGAGCGCGGTCTGCCCGAGCAATGGCGGAATCAGCCGGTGGGCCAATCGCTGGGTATGAGCACCCATGAAAGCCAGTCGCTGCTGATCGAGATGCAAGTCTGTCGCTCGGCCGCGTTTCTCATCTTTGCCGCACCGTTGATGCGCGAGGCCTTTGGCGGTGCCGGTCCGGCATGGGAACTTGATAACCTCAATCGGCTCTATACCCAAGTCGATCCCGGCTTCATTCGCGTCGATGCGGACGAGGTCACCTACCCCGCCCATGTGATCCTGCGCTACCGTCTGGAAAAAGCCATGCTGGCGGACGATCTGGCCCTTGCCGATCTTCCGGGGGCATGGAACGACGGGATGAAAGAGTTGTTGGGAATCACCCCGCCGGATGACCGCCTCGGATGCCTTCAGGACCTTCACTGGTACGATGGTGCATGGGGCTATTTCCCGACCTACACCCTCGGCGCCATGACAGCAGCACAACTCTATGATGCTGCCAAATCTTCCGTTAGCGGGCTGGAACAAAGTATTCAGGCGGGTGATTTCTCGCCCCTGCTGGCCTGGCTTCGTGACACCGTTCACAGCAAGGGACGATCCGTCGGCCCGAACGACATCCTGCTACAGGCAACAGGCCGCCCCCTTGACGCCGATGTTTTCAAGCAACACCTGAAACAACGCTATCTGTCGTGATGATGGAACGGGCATAGGGGAACTCCTGTGCTTGCTCCCGCCCTGCCAGAGTTTTAGGGTGCGGACTTTCGAAGATTACTCCCCATATAATGGGGAGACACGGCAAGGGGTTTTGCACCGTTGAAATACGTGAGCACGCGCGGGAACGCTCCCGTTCTCGAATTTGATGAGGTTCTACTGGCCGGCCTGGCGACGGACGGCGGGCTGTATGTGCCCGAAGCCTGGCCCACCCTGCCTGCGACAGACCTCAAGCGCATGAAGGACATGCGCTACGAGGAAGTCGCGTTCAAGATCATGCGCCCCTTTGTCGGCGGGACCATCCCGGACGAAGACCTGTTCGATATTATCGAAGAGGCCTACGCCAGCTTTGATACGGACTCCCCCGCGCCCATGCATGCGCTGGGTGACGACCTGTGGTTGATGGAACTGTTTCACGGCCCCACGCTGGCCTTCAAAGATGTCGCCATGCAGTTTCTGGGTGGCGTGTTCGATCATGTCCTCAATCAGCGCAACGAACGGGTTACTATCATTGGCGCGACCTCCGGCGACACCGGCTCGGCCGCGATCGAAGCCGTGCGGGGCAAGGATGCCATTGATATATTCATGCTGCATCCGGAAGGTCGCGTGTCGGACGTCCAGCGCTGCCAGATGACATCCGTTATGGATAACAACATCCACAACATCGCCATCGACGGAACCTTTGATGATTGTCAGGATTTGGTGAAAGCCATGTTCAATGATCCGGCGTTCCGTGGACGCCACAATCTCTCAGCGGTTAATTCCATCAATTGGGCGCGGATCATGGCGCAGACCGTCTACTACGTAACCGCCGCGGCGGAACTGGGTGCGCCAGATAATTCTGTCGCCTTCAGTGTGCCCACCGGAAACTTCGGCAATGTCTTCGCCGGATACGCGGCTTCACGCATGGGTGTACCCATCTCCCAGTTACTGGTCGCCTCCAACCGCAACGATATCCTGACGCGGTTCTTTGCTACCGGGGCCATGACCATGGGTGATGTCTATGCAACGCTGAGCCCCAGCATGGACATTCAGGTATCATCAAACTTCGAGAGATTACTGTTCGAACTATGCCATCGTGACGGCACAAAGATTGCCGCCGTGATGCAGGAATTCCGCGACACCGGCCGCTATGGCGTTGTCGAAAACGCCCTTGAGGAAGCCCGCGCCCTGTTCGACGGCGCCTGCTACGATGATGACCAGACCACGACGGAAATGCGCCGTCATTTCGATGCAACCGGCGAGCAGATTGACCCGCACACAGCCGTCGCACTGGCGGCAGCCCGCGAACATCGCCGCGATAGCACGGTCCCCATGGTGGTGCTGGCAACCGCCCATCCGGCCAAGTTCGGCACGGCGGTTGAGGCAGCTACGGGGAACAAACCCGCATTGCCGGGCAAGGTGGCTGACCTGATGGACCGGGTAGAGCGCTGCACGTCGCTGAGCAATGACCTGAATATTCTCGAAGACTTTATCGATAACGCCCGAAACCAGAACAGAGCAGCCACATGACCACCCAAGTCACCACACTTGATAACGGCCTCCGCATTGTCACGGACTCCATGGCAACGGTCGAGACGGTTTCGGTCGGTGCCTGGGTTGATGCCGGCGCCCGCCATGAACATCCCGAGATCAACGGCATTTCCCACATGCTGGAGCATATGGCCTTCAAGGGAACCAAGCGACGCAGCGCCCGCGATATTGCTGTCGAGATCGAAAATGTCGGCGGCCATGTCAACGCCTACACATCGCGCGAGCATACGGCCTATTACGCCAAGATGTTGAAGAATGACGCCCCGCTGGCGTTGGATATCATTGCCGATATCCTGCAACACTCGGTCATGGACGCTGAGGAACTGGAACGCGAACGGGCGGTGATCTTGCAGGAAATCCATCAGGCTCACGATACACCCGATGACATCGTGTTTGATCATTTTCAGGAAACCGCCTACCCGGATCAAGCCGTCGGTCGCCCTGTCCTTGGCACCCTCGATCTGGTCAGTAGCTTCAGCCGCGACACATTGATGGACTACATGCGGGTCAATTACACCGCCCCCGCCATCGTGGTTGCGGCGGCAGGGAACATTGATCACGATACCTTTGCAACGATGGCGACCGAAGCATTCTCCGACCTGCCCGCACCGTCAAAACACGAAACGGAAGCCGCACTCTACACAGGCGGAGACTTCCGCGAACAGCGTGATCTAGAACAGGTTCATGTTCTGCTGGGCCTGCAGGGCATTTCCTATAATGACCCCGACTATCATGCGGCGGCGGTCTATTCGACACTGCTGGGTGGTGGCATGTCGTCCCGCCTGTTCCAGGAGATCCGCGAAAAACGGGGGCTGGTTTATTCGGTCTATTCGTTCATGTCGTCGTTCACCGACGATGGCCTGTTCGGCATCTACGCTGGCACCGGCGAAAGTGAAGTCGCCGAGGTCCTGCCCGTTGTCTGCGATGAACTGGCAAAAAGCACCACCGACATCAATGAAGAAGAAACTGAACGGGCGCGGGCGCAATTAAAATCCAGCATCCTCATGGCGCTGGAAAGTACGTCTGCTCGGTGTGAGCAGGCGGCCCGCCAGTTGATGGTTTATGGCCGTATTATCCCGACGGAAGAAACCGTAGCCAAGGTGGATGCCGTGGATGCTGAGGCCGTCATGCGCGTCGCCCGACGGGTCGTGGAATCCCCCCTGACCGTCACCGCCCTCGGCCCGGTTAAAAACATCGAGGCCTTCCACGAAACCGACAGCCGTCTGCATTGACTATTTTCATGCAGTCAGCCGATCAGGTAACTGTTTATTAACAACTCCCCTGTTGAAATAGCCCTAACGCTCAAGGACGTTAGGGGTGCGTCTGTTGAGCGGATACGTCGACACATTTCTTATGGTAGAAACCGGTCTTATGGTAGAAACCGGGAAAAGATCATGGATCCACTTATCAATATCACCATCTTCAGCCTGATTGGTCTTTGCGCAATTATTGTTGGTATCGGCCTGCGGCGCTCCTGAGCTCCGTGGTTTTCCAACCGCTACGCCGCTCAATTGAGCGGCGTTCGGCGTTTTCAGGCCCAGGACATCACCGGGCTTCAACGATAGACGTCACGCCACCATTATACCCAACTCGTATAAATCATTGACTTTTCTGGGATATCGACTAAATACATCGCATACGTGTTGCATTTGTTCTGGCTTGCCTAAATAACCGGTACGCCGATTAGATTAGCTATCCCCTGACAATGTGAGCGTTAAAGTAACCGTGCAATCACATGGTGTGATGTACGGAATCAACACTCCTGTTTGAGGAAATAGTTATGGCTACTGGTACAGTAAAATGGTTCAACCCCACCAAGGGTTTTGGTTTCATCGAGCCGGAAGATGGCTCCAAGGACGCTTTTGTCCACATTTCGGCCGTTGAACGCGCCGGATTGAGCACGCTGAATGAAGGGCAGAAAGTTTCTTTCGAACTTCAGCCCGGTCAGAACGGCAAATCTTCCGCCGAGAACCTTTCCGTAATCGATTGATTTCGGACGATATCGCCCCCAACGAAAGTTGGGGGCGATTATTTTTTTGCACGCCACCATACGCCACTGGTGACACGTCTCCCCTACCGTTCACGTAAAAGACTGACAGTGTTCGCCTGGTGGACAGAGGGAAAGAACAACAATGGCCCGCAAACCTAACTACAAGTTCGAACGCATCGAGCGCGACAGAGCAAAAGCCGCCAAAAAGAAGGCACAGGCTGATGCCAAAAAAGAACGCTCTGAAGGCGTCAGTGACTCTGAGTCCCCGACAGAGCAGATTGATCAGGGTTTATCTGAGGCAGAGTCCAGTACGGACTGACGGTTGACGGTGTTCAACCCGGTATCATCACTCAATCGAGTGCTGATGTGTCCAAATACTCTTCAATTAAATGGTAGATCGTCTCGGCATCGTCAGGCGTAGTGACCGTGATGTTTGAACGATCACCATAAATATTCATCAAATAGCCCCTCGCCTCACAGACTTTCTCAAGCGCCAGAATAAGGGGCATAATGACCTCATCATTCAGCGCTTCCGCATTGGGACATTCCTCCATGCGGGCGATGATGGCTGCCAACACTTCATCTGACGAAGCATCCCGTAAGGTTTCCCGAGTAGCGGAACCGCCTTTTTTCTTTTGTCGCGGCATAGCTGGAACCTCTCATATATCCTGACACAGCACCACAGTGCCCCGATTAACAGGTAAGCAATTAAGGGTGGAAAGAAAGCGGCCTGAGGCAATCAGGCATTTCCGGCAACATCGGACAGCATCCGGGGATCAATGCCGATCTTGGTCATGGCGCGTTCCCACTTGGAATCCAGATCCCCTCCGAACACCAGTTCATCATCAGCAGGCACATGCAGCCAGCCATTGGAGCGAATTTCCGTATCAAGCTGGCCCGGTCCCCATCCGGCATAGCCCAGCGCCAGCATGGTATTGCGCGGCCCCTCGCCATCGGCAATAGCGCGCAGGATATCGACCGTAGCAGTAAGGGCAATACTATTGTCCACGACCAGCGTGCCATCTTGAACATAGTCCGGTGAATGCAGGACGAAACCACGCCCGGACTCAACCGGTCCACCGAACTGGACCTGAATTTGAGTCGCGACGGGATCAGGCTCAATACCGAGCTGCTCCAACAGATCAGGGAACGTCAGTGAGTCAATCTCCTGATTGATCACGAGGCCCATAGCGCCTTCTTCACTGTGGGCGCAAAGATAAATAACAGTCTTGCTGAAACGCTCGTCACCGATTCCCGGCATGGCGACCAGCAACTGCCCGGTGAGATAGGTATCATCATCACCATCGCCACTGTCGTCTTCAAAAGCATTGTTATCTGTATCGAGGGTTGCCATTGGTCTTTCTTTTCCGGCAGCTTTCGTTATGTGAATACGGCACAGCGCCTTTTCAAAATATCTGCCATCATTCGGGCATTATTATGACATAGAGAGAGACCTGAAAAAAGACCTAGAAACAACAGGTCGATTAACCACGCATTGCGATCCTACTCAATCAAAACTCTGTGAACAGGTTGGTTTTCATGGAAATCCTCGGCATTCCGCCTATAGTCGGCATCCCCGAACACCCCCAGGCATCGACAGGCCCAACGGAAAGCTGAAAAACACGATAATGTCCAAATCAGTTCATTTCAGATGCCTCCAGCGCCCTGACTGCGCCCTGGGTCCGCTCAACCCTCTACGATTTGCCATGATCGCAATCTTGGCCGTACTTCTCCTTCAGGTCTCAGCGATTGCCGGTGATCCAGCCTCCCCGGCTTCTCCGTGGGTAGATCATGAATCAGCTTCGGTGCGCCTGATTTCCGCTGTCAACGCCACCGGAAACCCTGAAGATGTTACAGGCAAGTTTCCCGCCCCACTGACCATGGGACTGGAGTTCCAACTTGCAGAACACTGGAAGATCTACTGGCGTTCGCCCGGCGATGCAGGCTTTCCTCCCCTGCCGGACTGGTCAGCATCGGAAAATGTTATGGCCGTCCATATGGCGTGGCCCGCGCCGGTGCGGTTCTCGATTCTGGGGTTCGAGACTCTCGGTTACACGGATGAAGTCGTCTTCCCGTTATCTGTCACGCCAAAAATCGCAAGTGAACCGATCCGGCTGGCAGGCCGCATTGACTATCTGATCTGCTCCGACATCTGCGTGCCGGAAACCGTCAATCTGGTATTGGATATACCGGCAGGCGAGGCAGAACCCAGTGCCTTTGCACACATCATCAACAAGTATTCGGCGCGCGTCCCGGGCGATGGCAAAAACCATGGCCTCAGCATTGACAGATTGTCACTGGATGCCACCGATCCAGCGAAACCCGTCATCGTTGTCTCGGCCCGAAGTCTGCTGGGCCTGTCATTTGATAACCCCGATGTTTATCTGGAAGGGCCAGACGGAACGGGTTATGGCGCGCCCGCAACCACGCTTTCTGATGATGGTTTTCTGGCAGAGCTCCGGGTGCCGGTATTCCCTGCATTGGGTGGTGATGGCAAACTGATTACCGTACTGGAAAATGCCCGCTTTACGGTCACCTTGGCTGACGGCGATCGCGCCGCCGAGAAGCTCTTCGAAGCCATTACCCTTGGCGCAAGCAGTCAGTCCGTCCTGCCTGAAACCCCGGCAGAGACACCGACTGAAATTCCGGCCAGCACTTCATCTGTTTCAACCCTCATGAGTATCCTTGGCATCGCATTTCTGGGCGGGTTGATTCTCAACCTGATGCCATGCGTCCTGCCCGTGTTATCGATCAAGTTGTTAGGCGTGATCAACCACGGTGGCAGCGAAGCCCGTACCGTGCGCCTGAGCTTTTTGGCCTCCGCAGCAGGTATTATCGTTTCATTTCTTATCATTGGCGGCGCTCTTGCCGCCCTTAAGTTAACCGGGGCGACCATCGGTTGGGGAATCCAATTCCAGCAGCCGTGGTTCCTAGCATCCATGATGCTGATCGTTATTGTTTTTGCGTGCAACCTGTGGGGCTGGTTCGAGGTTCGTCTGCCCGCCACCATTGCCGACGCAGGCGCTCAGGTGCGCCACACCACAGGAAAAAACGACGGCATAGGGGGGCACTTCCTCACCGGCATGCTGGCAACCTTGTTGGCGACCCCCTGCTCTGCACCCTTTTTAGGCACCGCCGTGGGCTTTGCATTGGCAAGAGAAACCACGGATATCCTGATTGTATTCGCCATGCTGGGCCTCGGCCTGTCTACCCCCTATATCCTGGTCGCCATGGCCCCCGGGCTTGCAACCAGACTGCCCAAACCAGGGCGGTGGATGGTGTCCTTGCGGCGTATCTTGGGCATCGCGCTGGCAGGAACCGCCGGATGGCTGCTCTGGGTTATGTCCCAGCAGATCGGATGGAAGGCGACGGGCATCAGTGGCGGCTTCGCCATCGGGATCATGATCGTCTTATATCTGCATCATCGCAGCGGGGGCAAGAGGGGCCATGGTATTGCAACAGCAGGGCTGGTCTTTGCCATCATTGCTATTGTTGTTCCCGTTCTGGCAGGCAATGACGGAAAGGGCCTGATAAAACCCGCCACCGAACTCGATAGCCTGTGGCAACCATTCGACCCCCTGAACATTGGCCAACTGGTCGACGAAGGGCATACCGTGTTCGTCGATGTTACGGCGGACTGGTGCATCACCTGTCAGGTCAACAAGTCGTTCGTTCTTGCCAGAAGCCCGGTCATTGAACGCCTGGAATCCGATCGCATCATTGCCATGCAGGCGGACTGGACCCTGCCGGACCCTGTCATCTCCGATTATCTGGCCAGCTTCTCCCGCTATGGCATTCCCTTTAATGCGGTATACGGACCGGGTGCCCCCGATGGTGTGATGCTGCCAGAACTGCTGACCAGCGACGCCGTCATACAGGCCATCAACACCGCGTCAGGCGGTTAACAACTCGCATTACCGCCAAAAAACTGAGGGTTGGAATCCGGCTCACGACAACTTATCTAGAATAATTGAGTCGTTCTGTAGTTTTGATTTATCCTTCAACAGCACCGCAACAAGGAGAGAGACCATGACTATTTCCATCGGCGATAAAATTCCCAGTGTTACCCTTCACGTCATGAAGGATTCCGGTTCGGAGCCGATCACCACCGATGATATCTTCAGTGGCAAGAAAGTCGCCCTGTTCGGCCTTCCCGGGGCGTTCACACCAACCTGTTCCGCCAAACATGTTCCCGGATTCGTCGCCAACGCCGATGCATTGGCAGCCAAGGGCATCGACAGCATCGCCTGCGTTTCCGTCAATGACGCCTTCGTCATGGGCGCGTGGGGCAAGGATCAGAATGTTGGTGACAAGGTCATGATGGTGGCCGATGGCAGCGCCGATCTGGCCCGTGCGACAGGATTGGAATTGGACCTGACGGGGCGAGGCTTTGGTATGCGGTGCTGTCGCTTCTCCATGGTGGTCAACGATGGCACCGTCGAGAGCCTCAATCTTGAATCCGATGGCGGTTATGAGGTCACCAGCGCCGAATACATGCTGGCCAATCTTTAGTCTGGCAGGATAGATCAGCCCGTAACGGCCTCCGCTGCGGCACGGGCGAGATCATCGACCCGTTCGTTTTCGGGATGCCCGGCATGACCCTTGACCCAGTGAAAGCTGACGTCGTGGATTTTTATCTGGGCATCGAGTTGGCGCCACAGGTCTTCGTTTTTTACCGGTTTTTTGGCTGAAGTTTTCCAACCATTTCGCTTCCAGTTGTGGATCCACGACACAATGCCGTTCTGTACATACTGGCTGTCGGTATAGAGATTGACCGTAACGGACCTGCTCAGCGCCTCCAGGCCACGAATAGCCGCCAAAAGTTCCATGCGGTTGTTGGTGGTGTCGGGCTCGCCGCCGGACAGCTCTTTCTCTGAACCGTTCCAGCGCAACAACACGCCCCAGCCACCGGGGCCAGGATTGCCAAGACATGAGCCATCCGTAAACATGTCAACGGGTGTACCCGATTCGGGTAAATTATCCGACATCTGTTAAACCTTCCGGCATTCGTTGGTAATCCTTATTCCAGGCCATAATCAGCGACACCTGCTACACCCTGATGAAACCGCAGCTTGTCCATATATTCCATGGGGTCCTTGCGCACCACCAATGCATCAGCCGGTGTGTTGACCCCGTCATAGAGCCGGGTCAGCAAAAACCGGATCGAGGCACCGCGCGCCAATATGGGCAGGGCGTCGAGTTCCGCTTCTGACAAGCCTCGCTCAATACGATAGGTCGCCAGCATCCGGCGCGCCTTGGCTATATTAAAGCTGCCATCAGGCTCGAAACACCAAGCATTGAGGCATATTGCAAGGTCATAGACCATGGCGTCCGTACAGGCAAAATAGAAATCAATCAGCCCTGACAGGTGACCGTCGCGGAAGAACACATTATCGGGAAACAGATCCGCATGGATGGTGCTGACTGGCAGATCCACAGGCCAGTTGGCCTCCAGATAATCCAGTTCCTGCGCGAGCACATCATAAAGACCCGGACTGACAGCGTTCGCCCCCGCCTGGCCACTGATCTCCAGTAAAGGACGCCAGTCTCCCACCGTCAGGTTATTGGTGCGCTGAAGATCAAAATCCATACTCGCCAGATGCAGGCGCGCCAACGCCTCGCCCATGTCTCGGCAATGATCCGTGGTAATCCGCCTCGGCCACAAACCGGGCAGGAACGTGACGATAGCAGCCGGTCGGGAGCAAAGCTCCCTGAGAGCGACACCATCACGCGCCTTTACCGGAGTAGGACAGGGAATACCACGGGCAGCCAAGTGCTCCATGAGCCCCAGGAAAAACGGCAAGTCAGCCGAATCAACACGTCTCTCATACAATGTTAGGATAAAGATGCCCGTTTCCGTGGTCAGCATATAGTTAGAGTTCTCAACACCTTCCGCGATCCCCTTGCATGCGAGGGCGCCCCCGATATCATAGGCGGAGACAAACTCGGAAACCTCTTCATCATTAACATCGGTATAAACGGCCATTGTACTTCCAGATATCGGACCCGAGGCACCATAATCAATGCAGTCCCCATTGGCCGCAAGCGTCTTTGCTAAAAACTCTCTCTGGCGGGCCGCATAAGTGCGCCTGCATTCTCGGCTCCATCCTTATCATCTCGCTTTCAGGATTCATGACCGCTTCCTTCCATCCGGCATGGGCAGCAACCTTGGAAGGCGATCTATCCCAGCCTGAGGCACAACCGGGCTTCACTCCCCTTGCACCAGCACCGATCAGTCATGAATCAATCCAACGGTTACAAACCGCGTTAAGCCTGCTTGATCTGTACAAGGGCAACATTACAGGCGACATCAACGCCCTGACCGAACGCGCCGTTCGCGAATATCAGCGTCGCAAGGGATTGCCGGCAACTGGAATTGTTGATGACGCCCTGATTGAGGAAATCGAAACCGCCGCCAATGTCATTACCCTGCTCGACCGGTTGTCCACAGCCCGCAAAGCGAAAAAAGACAGCGCGCGTGAAGCCCTTCTGAACCACCCCGCAACCCGCGATCTAATTGCAGATACCCTGCAAGATGAAACCGCGAATGCCGCCCGTGATCCATCGCTTTGCTTTCGGACACCGACAGTTCGGTGTCTGCTGGACGAAGCATTGGAGAGCGCAAAAGCTGTCGCCAGGGATGAAATGCGAAACTGGGTGTTCGGTGAACTTCTGGTGGCGCAGGCCCGTGCGGGGCTGGGCGCGGAGGCAAGGGACACCGTGCGCCGAATTTCCGACCCCCGCCTGATCATCTCCGCCCTTGGCCAGATTGCCAAGGCGCAGGCACTCTCGGGTCGCGATGAGGAAGCCCTCGCCGCCGCCTCCATTATACCGGACATCGTCGAACGGGTGGAAGCCTATGCCACCATCGCCGAGATCGCGGCCCGTAAAGGTCGAGCTCTTGGCGCAACAGCCGCCATTGCACACCTGCGCAAAGATGTACGTTCCATTGGACTGGACACCCAACGTATTGCCCTTCTGGCCCAGAGCAGCATCATCCTTCATCGCCTTGAGTTTGAAAGAGACGCCAAGGTTCTGCTGGCAAGCCTTCAGGAACAGGCAAAAACCATAAAGAGCCCGACACACCGGGAAAGCGCCCTGCGTCACATTGCAAGAGCCATGGTCATGAATGGCGATATGGTGAATGCGGGTATTGTTCTTACCCTCATTGTTGAGGACAGCGAGCGCACACCCGTGATGATCAGCACGGCAGAAATGCAAATGAGCCGTGGCGAAGGCGAGGCCGCTCTCGCGACGGCTAACGCCATCAAAGAGGTTCGCTTTCGTGCCGTGGTTCTAGCATCCATTGCACGCACCCGGGCACAAACCGGCCAGCGGTCGGAGGCCTTCCGCATACTGGTAGGCGCATACGCAGAAAAAGACCATATTCGTTTTCCCTTTGCCCGTGATTACGCGACCAGCCAGATCGCTCTGGCATATGCAGAAATCGGAGCTTCGGGCACAACGCCTGATGCCGCCATGTTTAGCCGGGCTTCCCGCATATCTGAAGAAATCACGGATGAACGGCTGCGGGCGGAAACGGCGTGGTTGATCTCTTTTTCAAGACATGATTCGGGTGCAAATGGATTGGAAGAATCGAAACGAATGGCCATTGCTAACGTCAAAAAAATCAAAAGCGTCCCCGCACGGGCTTGGTTGCTTGCGGAATTATCAGAGAACCGCGCATCAGCCGGGCAACCCGATTGGGCATGGGAACTTTTCTACGAATCCCTGAAAATATCTGAAACTGTCACCAATCCCTGGGGTCGCGCCCGGTCGCTCACCCGCCTGGCTCAATCCCTGATCCATCTTGCAGAAGCATCATTATCCACGTCCGACACCACATTGGCGCGGCCGTAGATATTTTCAGGTGCTTGCCGGATTATCGTCCTGTCCGGTACAGTCACCGTAATGGAAAATACACTTCACACCTGACACAAAGGAACCCCCCGTCATGAACGAGGCCGTTGTTGCACAAAAGTCTCCCTTCCCCATTGATGTGGAAGAAGGAAAAAAATATTTCTGGTGCTCTTGTGGCCGAAGCAAGAAGCAACCCTTCTGTGACGGCAGTCATTCAGGAACCGGTCTGACCCCCGTGGCTTATGAAGCGACAGAAAGTAAACGGGTGTTTTTCTGCGGCTGCAAGCAGTCGGGGAAATCTCCTGTCTGTGACGGCGCCCATAACAAACTCTGATCACGTAACTCCAGGAGAATTCAGGGCAGGATGACCTCATATAAATTCCATACGAAGACCCGCCACAAAGCGGGGCCAGGCGTTCTTCTTACCGTCATTCTCATGGGATTGATGACCAGCGCTTGTGGCATGACGGACGGTATTTTCGCCCCACCACCACCGCCCCCGCCCTGCCCCAGCGTGTCTATCCTTGGGAATGCGGAGCGGGTTACCCAGTTCCGGACCGGACCGGGCCGTGACCTGACTGATATTACCGTAGAGGCCCGTATCGATGACTTTATCGCGCGGTGCATCTATGACGTGGATGAAGACACCGGGACCGGACAGGTTCATGTTGAACTCAGCCTCGGCATCACGGCGGCGCGCGGCGCGGCTAACGAAACAGGCTTTGCCGAGATTCCCTATTTCCTCACCATGACAAGCCTGGATAAAAAGGTGTTGAGCAAAAACACTTTTATGGTCACCCCCGTATTTGAAGGGAATCGTTATCGCGTTACCGCCTTCGATGAGCCAATTACTCTCTCGGCCCCCATTACCCCACCGCAAACGGGAAGGGATTATCTGATTTATGTGGGCTTCCAACTCACCCTGGATCAACTGGAATACAACAGACTTCTGCGCCAGACGGGAAATTAATTTTTTTACCCTTTGATTCGATCAATGAATCAGTTGAAATACGTATCTGACTCGCTAGACTATGAACTGCCTGAACGGGTTGGCCTCTTGCCTACCCGTTCAGGCAGTTAAAACGTAAAGATATTCTCAGTTGAACGCCCACGGGAGAGTTCGGCTGTACGCCATGGCAATGACATACAGTCGACGCCGAAGGAGCAACCGCCCCGGAAACTCTCAGGCACCAGGACCGTAGGCGCGATGAGGCTCTGGAAAGAAAATACCGCGTTGCACAAATTGTGTTTCTGATCGCTGGTATTTCACCGAAGATGTAACCCGGTCCCTGTCCGTATCAAGTGGCACCCGGGGAATCTTTCAGGTTCCAAGACAGAGGGGGCGATGGGCGGGCTGGTTGGCCTGACGCCGCAACTGTTCTGGAGGCCATGATGGCGACACTCGAAAACGACACGCCTGTAAAAACCGTTCCTTTGGATGCCCTTCACAGGGAACTGGGGGCCAAGATGGTCCCGTTCGCCGGATACGACATGCCGGTACAGTACCCGGCCGGCGTCATGACGGAACACACCCATACCCGAACCGAAGCCGGCCTGTTTGACGTTTCCCACATGGGACAGGTCCGACTGCACGGGGCGCATGCATCGGAGGCACTGGAGAAACTGGTGCCCGGTGATATCACGGCGCTGCAATCAGGACGTACCCGCTATACCATGTTCACCAATGAGAATGGCGGCATTCTGGACGACCTGATGGTGACCCAGCATGGTGACTACCTGTATTTGGTCATCAACGCCGCTTGCAAGGATGCCGACATCCAGCACCTGCGCAACAATCTACCCGACAATTGCGAACTTGAGATTCTTGAAGACCGCGCCTTGCTCGCCCTTCAGGGCCCCAAAGCGGCTAACGTTATGTCAAGATATTCCCCGGCGGCAAGACACATGACGTTCATGTCCGCCACCGAATTGCATATCGCCGATATTCCCTGTTTCATTACCCGCTCCGGCTACACCGGCGAAGACGGCTTCGAGATATCGGCTCCCCTTGATTCGGCGGAAGATCTGGCGCGCCTGCTTCTGAACGAAGAAGAAGTCATGCCCGTAGGCCTTGGTGCCAGGGACTCGCTTCGTCTGGAAGCTGGATTATGCCTGTACGGAAACGATATTGATGAAACAACCACCCCCATCGAGGCCGGGCTGATTTGGACAATTTCCAAACGTCGGCGGCAGGAAGGCGGCTTTCCGGGCGATACCGTCATTCAACAGCAAATCACCGATGGCGTGTCACGCAAGCGCGTCGGCATCCAGCCAGAAGGCCGCGCACCGGCACGAGCGCATACTGAAATTACCGATACGGATGGTGCGATCATTGGCGAAATCACAAGTGGTGGCTTCGGCCCGACTGTAGGCGGTCCCGTCGCCATGGGTTATGTAGCTGCACCCCACGCCAGCGCCGGTACGGCAGTTAATCTTCTGGTACGAGGAAAATCCATGTCGGCACAGGTCTGCTCAACCACATTCGTTCCCCACAATTATTTTTCAGGTTAACCCTGAGTCCATTATTTTTAGAAAAAAATCAAACCACCAAGGAGGCATTTCATGAGCATTAAATTCACCACCGACCACGAATGGATCAACATTGAGGGTGATACGGCGATGGTCGGTATTACCAACTACGCCCAGGAACAATTGGGTGATGTGGTCTTTGTCGAATTGCCCGACGTGGGCGCACAACTGGATCAGGGCGGCGAATCAGGCGTTATTGAATCAGTCAAGGCCGCCAGCGAAATATACGCGCCCATCGATGGCACCATTACCGAAGTCAATGAGGCCCTGAACGATGACCCCGCATTGATCAACACGTCAGCCGAGGGCGATGGCTGGATGTACAAGATGACCATCGCAGATGTCGAGCAACTGGATGACCTGATGGACAAGGCTGCCTATGACTCTCATGTGGAAGGCCTCGGCTAATGCCACACATGCCGCTCAGTGAACTTGAACAAAAGGACGATTTCGTTCGCCGCCATATTGGTCCTGGCGACTCTCAGATCGCCGACATGCTGAAGACCATCGGTGTTGCCTCTGTCGATGAATTGATCGACAAAACCGTACCAGCAGTGATCCGTACGGATGAGGCGCTGGATGTCCCATCGAGTATAAGTGAACGCTATACCCTGAGCGTTCTGCGCCGCATGAGCGATCGCAATCAGGTATTCATTTCCATGATCGGCATGGGATATTATGGCACCGTCACACCCAACGTGATCTTGCGGAACGTGATGGAAAACCCGGGCTGGTACACCGCTTACACGCCTTACCAGCCAGAGGTCTCACAGGGGCGGCTCGAAGCCTTGCTGAACTTCCAGCAAACGATCATGGACATGACCGGCATGGATATGGCCAATGCCTCGCTGCTCGACGAAGCGACGGCGGCGGCTGAAGCCATGTCCATGGCCCACCGCATTTCCAAGAAGAAAGACTGCGATACGTTTTTTGTTGATGCACGGTGCCACCCGCAGACCATTTCCGTCATGCAGACCCGTGCCAAGCTGGCCGGTTTTAACGTCATGGTTGGTGATCCCTGGAGCGACCTGGATGGCAAGGACGTCTATGGCGTCCTAATGCAGTATCCGGCCTCCACCGGTGAAATCAAAGACCCCGAACCGGTTATCCTGTCTGCCGGCCAACAAGGCATCATTACCTGTGTCGCCACAGACCTGCTGAGTCTGGCCCTTCTGAAACCCCCGGGTGAGATGGGCGCGGATATCGTTTTCGGTTCGTCACAACGCTTCGGCGTCCCCATGGGTTACGGCGGACCGCACGCGGCATTTTTTGCCACCAAGGATGAACACAAGCGACAAATTCCCGGACGCATCATCGGCGTGTCCATCGACGCACAAGGCGATCAGGCCCTGCGCATGGCACTGCAAACCCGTGAACAGCACATTCGCCGGGAAAAAGCGAACAGCAACATCTGCACAGCACAAGTATTGCTTGCCATTATGGCCGGTTTCTACGCCGTCTATCACGGGCCGGACGGCATCAAACGCATTGCCTCCAAGGTTCACCGCATGGCGTTGATTACCGCAGACGGTCTGCGCCGCATGGGCGTGGATGTTTGCGAAGAACCGTTCTTTGACACCATCAGAATTCGAGTGCCCGGACAGGCCCGACGTATCGCTGCGAAGGCGCGGGAATCGCGCATCAACCTTCGGATCATAGATCCTGATCATCTCGGCATTTCACTCGATGAAACCACCCGTCGACGCAACATCCATGCGCTGTGGAAAGTCTTCAGTTCGCGCGAAGCGAATGATCTGTCAATCGACGCCATTGATAAAGCTGTCGAGGAGGTGATTCCGAAGACGTTAATGCGCACCAGCCCCTATCTCGAGCATCCGGTCTTCACGCTTTATCATGCGGAGACCGAAATGCTGCGCTATCTGCGCTGGTTACAGGCCAAGGACATTGCCCTCGACCGGTCCATGATCCCCCTGGGGTCGTGTACCATGAAGCTAAACGCTACGACCCAGATGATTCCTGTCACGTGGCGAAATTTCTCAGCCATGCACCCTTTCGTCCCGCTCGATCAGGCACAGGGTTACCAACAGCTGTTCGAGGAGCTGGAAGACCACCTTGCGGAAATCACCGGGTTTGACGCGGTTTCATTGCAACCAAATGCAGGCTCGCAGGGTGAATTCGCCGGACTGGCTGTCATCGCCAAATATCACGAAGCACAAGGCGACACCCATCGCAACGTCTGCCTGATTCCATCGTCATCCCACGGCACCAATCCGGCCAGTGCAAACATGGCGGGGATGAAAGTTGTGGTGGTCTCAGCGGATGATAAAGGTAACGTGGATGTTGCCGATCTGAAGGCAAAGGCCGCCGAGCACAGTGACAATCTGGCGGCGTTGATGATTACCTATCCATCCACTCACGGCGTGTTCGAGGAAACCATCATCGATATCTGTGAAATCATTCACCAGAATGGCGGACAGGTTTATCTCGATGGCGCCAACATGAATGCCCTGGTCGGCTTGGCCAAGCCGGGCAAGTTTGGTGCCGACGTCATGCACCTGAACCTGCACAAGACTTTTGCCATTCCCCATGGCGGCGGTGGGCCGGGCATGGGGCCGATTGGCTGCCGGGCTCATTTGGCTCCATTCCTTCCCGGTCATGCCGTGGTCAGTGGTGTCAATCCTGCCGGTGGCGGAACCGACACCATCGGTGCGGTTTCCGCTGCACCGTGGGGATCGGCGAGCATCCTGCCCATATCGTGGGCCTACATCGCCATGCTGGGGCCACAGGGACTTAAGAAATCCACACAGATTGCAATCTTGAACGCCAACTATATCGCGCGCCGTCTCGATCCCTATTACCCGGTTCTTTACAAGGGCAAGAACGGCTTTGTCGCTCACGAATGCATCATCGATCTGCGCCCAATCAAGGAAAGCTGCAACATCACGAACGAAGATGTGGCGAAGCGTCTTGTGGACTATGGCTTCCACGCGCCAACCATGTCTTTCCCGGTTGTCGATACCCTGATGATTGAGCCGACCGAGTCGGAAGCCCAGCGGGAACTGGATCGCTTCTGCGATGCCATGATCCATATTCGGAAGGAAATCCAGAACGTCGAAGACGGCAAAGTCGACCCGGAAGACAACCTGCTTCGTAATGCGCCTCATACCCACAAACTGTTGCTGGAAACACCGTGGGCGCATCCCTACACAAAACAGGAAGCTTATTTCCCCCTGCCCGGACTACGCGAAGACAAATACTGGCCACCGGTGGGACGGGTGGACAATGTCTATGGTGACCGCCACCTGATCTGCACCTGCCCGCCCATGGAAGCCTATGAAGAAGCGGCTGAATAATCCTCATGCCGGGAAAAACGGAACCCGCCATCAACGACGAAGCGAAAAATGCCTATCGTCGTGATGGCGTGGTCCACGTTCCGGGGGCGGTCAACGAAGACTGGTTGGCCGTAATTGCCGCCGGAATTGAACACAATCTCCGTCAGCCGGGCCCCTTCTTTCGTGACCAGACCAGGGATGGTGATTCCGGTCGGTATGTGTTCGATTACTGGACCTGGCAGACAATACCGGAATTCGGGAATTTTATTAACAACAGCCCGGTTAAATCTCTTGCCGCACAGGTCATGGATGTATCACCCGTTACGTTGTTGATGGACAATTGGTTCATGAACGAGGCCGGTGCAACCAACACCGCCCCCTGGCATCAAGACAAACCCTACTTCGACTACGAAGGCACGATGTGCAACGTGCTGGTGACGCTTGATGCAACCCCGCTAGATGAAGCCCTGCGGTTTACCAAGGGGTCCCATAAGGACGATATAACCTACAAGGCGGTGCATTTTCGCGACCACGTCCCGTTCGACGGACAGCCGGACAGCCAATACGCCGATATTCCTGACATTGATGATGATGGCCGCTTTGAGGTAACAGGCTGGGCGCTGGAGCCCGGCGACTGCCTGATTTTCGACCTTCGCACCCTGCACCGGGGGCCAAATCATGGCCACCCCGCCAGCGCCATGCGGCGGCGCTATTCGGCGCGTTTTGGTGCACCGGACACGATATTCAGTCCACGGGGTGAGTGGACAACTGAAATTTCACGACACCTGATGCAAACGGGGCAGAAAATTGACTGTGTTGTAAAAAATCCATTATGCCCTACCCTGTTTCCGGCTTAGCATCCGTAATCGTCATCGGACATGTTCCATCAGGCATGGGGAAAATTATCAGTGTTTGAACCACTCAAAGCAGAAGCGGCACGATCACGCACCTTGCCGGGATTTTATTATCACGCGCCGGATGTCTACGAACAGGAAAAGACGCATATCTTTGACTGCACATGGCAGGTCATCGGGCACGAGAGTGAACTGGCCAATACAGGCGATTATGTCTCGGCCGAGATCGCCGAGGAAAAAGTCTTTGTGATCCGGGGCGACGATGGCGTCCTTCGCGCATTCTATAATGTTTGCCAGCACCGGGCGCACACGTTGCTGACGGGCACCGGCAATATCAAGTCATCAATCATGTGCCCCTACCATGCATGGACCTACACCACCACTGGCGCGCTCAGAACCGCTCGGCATACAAAGAACATGCCAGACTTCGACATGGCTGATTTCAGCCTGTCTGAAATCAGGTTGGAAACAGTCTGTGGCTTTGTCTTCGTCAATCTGGACTCTGGGGCACTCTCAATCGAGGAAACCTGGCCGGGATTTTCTGACAGCGTCAACGAGCATGTCCCATGGTGGCCGGAACTGGGGTTCCATTCGCGCAGCGAGAGTCCAGGCGGTGAAGAGCTGTCCGCCAACTGGAAGGTGCTCGCCGAGAATTGTCGGGAATGTTACCACTGCGGCCCGACGCATCCGGCGTTTGTCGACCTCGTCAACATGAAGACTTACGAGCACCACTACCACAACGGCTGGCTGCTCAATGCAGCGCCGATTCGCAATCATCAGAACGCCGCCTATGACGTTGCGCCGGATGAGCCCTGCCAGCATGCCCTGTTCTGGCATCTGTGGCCCAATAACCTGATCGGCGTTTCACCCGGTGAAAAGAACCTGTCCTTTTTCCGTTACTATCCGTCAGGCCCAGAAAGCACCCGCATGAGCTCCGCTTTTCTCGCCGTGCCGGGCGAGGGCATCAAGCAGGAACGCATCGACTATATCTGGAACACCCTGTGGCCGGAGGACGAGGGGATTTGCGTCGCCGTACAGCAGGGCCTTAAATCCAAGGGGTACCGTCAGGGACGGTTTGTAGTGGATACTGATACCGGCGACGACACGGAACGCCCGATCCATGAGTTCCAATTACAATATGCGAAGGCTATGGGCATCACCACAGAAGTCTAGTCAGACTGGTGTTCATAATGGCGGGGCTCGATGCGTCCGACCAGTTCCGCGACAATGACCACATCGCTCCGAGGGAACGAGCGACAGGCCAGCGTATAATCTGCATCGATTTCCGCCATGCTGAGGGCCGAAAGCATGAACGGCTCCAGCTTGATCTGACCGGTGCGGATTTTCACCTTACAGGTGCCGCACTCTCCCCGCTGGCAATTACTGAACAGATGAAGCCCACACTGTGCGGCACCGACCAACAGGCTCTCGTCAGGAGAGCAATCAAAACTGGCCCCACAGGGCCGGATTTCAATTTTATAAAGCACCTATGAGCCTTCCCTTATGCATGCCAACCATGAATAGTAGAATAACTCTACCTTTACTCGCTAACGCATTCATAAATGGCTTTTATTCTTCAAATAAAATAATAATAACTGGAATCAACGTCATGTGATTGACGTGGATCAATAGAAAGTCATGATTTTATCCTACGCTACAGAAATATCTTAGTACCTGCAGGAAGGCGCAGTTCCCTGAATAAATCCACACCCTCTCCACATCGCCACAAAACCAAGGCCCAGTTAATTGAAGAACTAACGGCTCTGGAAGACGCTGGGGCTGTGCCAATTGCAGATCGCGGTATGGCATTCAGCCCGGATGAATTGTTCCGCGCCAGTTTCAATGCCAGCACCAACTTGATGGCCGTGACCCGCGTCAGCGATGGACGTCACTATGATGTTAATCCCGCCTGGCTGAATGCCTTCGGTTATACCCGCGACGAGGCTGTCGGGAAAACGGCCAATGAGCTGGGGGTTTGGCATGTTCCCGAACAACGACAGATCATTCTCGACATTCTCAAACGGGACGGCATTGTTCGTGATTCCCAGGTAACCATGCGGGCAAAAGACGGGGCCTTGCATGAATGCCTTGTCACCATGATCCCACTCAAGGTGTCTGATGAGGAATACCTGCTGTTTTCCGCTTATGACGTTTCGACCCTGAAAACCCTGCAGGACGGGGCGAGACAGGCGGACCGCCGCCACCAAATCGCCAATCGTCAGGCGAAAATCGCCTTCTGGCGCTGGTCGCTAGCGGAAAGCCGCATGACCGATTGGTCGGAAGTGCATTCCTTGTTCAACCCCGGTCGTGGCTCTGCTCCGACCACCTTTGACGACATGCTGGCCTATCTGCATCCAGATGATCGTGAAAGGGTGCTTCAGGCCTATCTTGAGGCCAATACGCACATCACCGGGTACGATATTGAATTCAGAGTTGTCGATTCCGCCGGAGAAACCCGATGGTTGCGCGGATACGCAGAAGTGGAATATGACGAGAACGGCGTCGCTGTCGCCCAGACCGGGTTTGACCAGGATATTACCGAGATCAAACAGGCGCAGGAAACCCTGCAGGACGAGGCGAGACGGGCGGAGCGCCGTCACCAAATCGCCAGTCATCAGGCGAAGATTGCTTTCTGGAGATGGTCGTTTCAAGAGGATCGCCTGACCGACTGGTCGGATGTCCACGGCATACTCAATCCGTCGCGAAGTGAAATTCCGGACACTTATGATGTCATGCTGGCTCATGTTCATCCGGATGATCGTAGCTGGGTGAAGCAAGCCTATCTCGAATCAGATGAAGCCAGAGCCGGCTTTGATATTGAGTACAGGGTGTTCGATGATGACGGGGAAATCCACTGGGTTCGTGAATACGCGGAAGTGGAATATAACGAGGACGGTGTTGCTGTCGGCCAGTCCGGATTTGACCAGGACATCACCGAGATCAAACAGGCGCAGGAAACCCTGCTTCTCGCCCATGATGATCTTGAAAAACGTATCCAGGATCGTACCCGGGAGCTGAATATAGAAGTTGAACAACGTCAGGGAGTCACCCGGTTACTGCGTGAATCACAAGCCCAGTACGCCCATGCAGAGCGTATCGCCAATATCCATCACTGGACCGCCGACGCCGCTATGGAGGAGTGGATATCCTGCTCCAGCAATACCGAGCATGTGCTCAAAATACCTGTCGATCAGCTTATCGGCCCCCTTTCAACGTTCTTTTCCTACGTTCATGCCGAAGACCGTAAACGGGTTGCAGACGTCTATACCAACGCCGTAGAGAATGCCTGTTCCTATGACGTTGAATACCGTCTCTGTCCACCGGGACATGAAATTCTTTATATGCGCGATTCTGGAGAACCGGTCTTTAACGAAGACGGAACGCTGATTCTGTTTCGTGGCACGGCGCAGGATATCACCAGCCGCGTCGAGCGTGACGAAAAACTGCGCCGCGCCGCCATCATGGTGCAACAGGCGGCAAAGATGGCCGGTCTGGGCCATTGGTTCTGGGACGAGATTGAAGATCGTTGCATCTCGTGCAGCGATGAGGTCCCCGCCATGTACGGACTCACCATGAATGAATACATTGCATCGAAAACTTCGTCAGGTGCCAAAATAGACTGCATTCATCTCGACGACCGGGAGCGCGTGCGCGAAATCTACACGCAGAGTACCGCCAAGGGAAAAGATTATGAGGTGGAATACCGTGTTATCCACTCGGACGGATCCATTCACTGGTTACGTGAAACCGGCGCCATTTATGAAACACTCAACGGCCGGGTCAGTTCCACCATCGGCACCATCCTTGATATTACCCGCGATAAACTGGCCCAGCAGGCGCTGAAAGAAAGCGAATCACGCAACCGCGCCATTGTTGAGACGGCGGCTGATGGCATCATTACCATTGATGAGCAGGGCACTATTGCGACCTTCAATCGGGCTGCCGAGCGAATTTTCGACTACCAGAGAAGCGAGATCATCGGGAAGAATGTCGAATACCTGATGCCGGAACCCTATGCCAGCAACCATGATGAGTACCTTAAAAATTACCTGAAAACGGGGGATGCAAAAATCATCGGCATCGGCCGGGAAGTCGAAGGGCTTCGATCTGATGGCACCACGTTCCCCATGCTGCTGGCGGTTAGTGAGATTGATGCTACGGGGAAAAGAATTTTCACCGGCATTATCCGCGATATTTCCGACTATAAAGACGTTGAAACACGCGCCATCGCCGCCAAGGAAGAAGCCGAACGCGCCAACGCCGCCAAGTCGGAATTCCTGGCGCACATGAGCCATGAGTTCCGCACCCCCCTGAATGCCATTATCGGGTTCTCCGAGACTATGTCGGAACAGGTTTTCGGTAACCTCGGCCACCCAAAACATGCTGAGTATGTTGGCGACATCATGCGTTCCGGTCAGTTGTTGCTACATATCGTGAATGATATTCTCGATATTTCGAAAGTCGAAGCCGGCCAGATGACCTTGTACGAAGATCGCTTTCTGCCCGCCGACGTTATTCAGGAAAGCATCGCTACCATACGCGGCTTTTCGACCGAAGCCCGCGAGATGACCATTGATCTCAATGATGAAGCGCCATCATTCACCCTGCTGGCCGACGCCGGTATCTTCAAGCAGATCATGCTCAATCTGTTATCTAATGCCGTGAAATTCACCCCGGCAGATGGCCGAATTATGGTAATAATAACCAAGGGCGAAGATGGTGAATTAATTGTTCAGGTCCGCGATACGGGCAGTGGCATTGCCAAAGAAGACCTCGTCGTGGTTCTCGAACCATTCGGCCAAGCGCGATCCGGAAGCCAGACGGCTCATAAGGGAACTGGTCTCGGGTTGTCCCTGTCAAAAATCCTGACCGAACTGCATGGCGGCACACTCACCATCGAGAGCGAGCTCGACAAAGGCACCTCCATCACGCTCAGGTTCCCGGCTAATCGGAGTGTGGAAGCTCCGGGTTCTTAAGGATCAGAAAAAATCCTCGCCGCCGCCACCACCTGTATCGTCGTCGGGGGACCCGAACAGGCTCGCCACGTAGGCGAATTCCTTACGCAATCCCCGGCGTTCCAGCAGCTTTTTCTGCGCTCCGTGGGGGAAATCGGTGAAATTGATCAGATTCTTTTCGATCAGGATATCCACCAGATCCTCCATGACACGGGCGAGGCCCAAATCCGAATGGACCCATTCTTCTTCCCCACCCTCTTGTGGTGCTGTCGCCTGAACGAATGCAGACAACTCAGGGTCATTGGCGGCGACTTCCTCACCCCCTTCGACCGGCTGGTTATACACCCCGGCGATATGTCCCTCAGAATCACGAACGATAAACGGCATTCCGGGTCCTCCCGATAATAATTGTGAGGAGAAGTCTACCCGAGTGTTGCCACGGGGCAAAGCGAATGCATCACACCCCGGGGCATGATCCACACCATGATGTTTTTGGGGCTAGCCCCGAAGCCTGTTCAGGTACCAGTGTATCAACCCCTGAGTACCGTGTTCATGATCGGAATAGGGGCCGGGCTGGTAACGTCTGGACGTGACGCCCGCGTGGTTATCTTCGATAATTCGTTTATCGGCGATGGTAGTCACATCCCATAGCCATATCATTTTTTCCTTGTCGTAGTCCTTGCCTTCCTCCGCGTCGGCTCGCACCATCCAGATCAGTTCCACATCCGTATGGGTCGCATCAATGGGTGTAAAACGAAACGCGGTGGCAAAATCATTGGTCATCAGCAGCGTGGATAACGGGTTGAACGAGATACCCGTATACCCGCCATCCCAGTCGGTGAATTTCCCCATCAAGGGCGCGGCTGGTGTGCCGTCCTCTGTTTCCGAGAGCCAGCCTTCCTGGATACCCGTGCGGTCCGAGCCGCGGAAATGCAGTGAACCGGCTCCATCTGAAAACCCCGCCACCGTATGCCCCAATGCCGCAGCGCGCGCATTAAAAGCATCCAGCTGCGGCTGATAGGCTTCTTCGGAACCATCCGGGCCGGACCCTTTGCCCGCACCACGGGCCAACACATAGTCCTTGGGATGGACTTGGCAGTATTCCGGATGCGAGGGCTGACAGTGATAACATTCAAAGAAGTTTTCCAGTACCAGCTTCCAATTGGCGTCTGTCGGGTACGAACCACTGTGTGCGACCTTGGCGTTGCCCAGATCATGCAGTTCCAGACACGGCAGCAACGGTTTGATGAAATCTTCGAAATCCGGTGGCTCGTTCCGGCTTAAATTGAGAAATATAAGACCTTCGCGCACCCTGGCATGACAGGGGTGCAGCCCCCATTCACCGGGATCAAACCCTTCCGGCATGGTGCGCGCGGCTTTTAGCGTGCCATCCAGATCGAATGACCATGCGTGATAGGGGCACATCAGGAGCTTGGCGTTGCCCTGTTTCTCGCGACAGATACGCGAACCCCGATGGCGACAAACGTTGTAGAAGGCGCGAATTTCCTGATCCCGCCCTCTGACCACGATGATGGATTCGCCCGCAATCTCGAAAAGAAAATAGTCACCGACGTTCGGAATACGCGACACATGATCAACGAACAGCCACATGGGTTCGATGACGCGCTCAAAATCCGCATCAAAGATTCCCTGATCCAGATAGAATGGCTGGTCCAGCGAATAACCATCCTCATAGGTGTCAATCAACGCCCCGATATCGCACGTTCTTCTGCCCATCGTCTTCATGCTCCCCAGCTTGCCCAACACATTTATCCATGCTGTCGTCAACCAGCATGAAATATGAAACAGGTGGTGTATGCAATATCCCGTGTCAGATATACGAGATCGAGAGCCTCTGGCGAACGCTCGTCCATCACCGCCCCGGTTCTCCGCCCGCCCCCGGTTTGATCAGGCGATAGTAGTGCCATAGCATAACCGCCGCCGTGGTGCGCCACGGACTCCATTGCCACGATAGCGCATCCATCTCTGCAAGGTTTGGCCGATCCGGCAAATCCAGCAGATGCTGTGCCGCGATGACCAGCGCCAGATCCCCCGCAGGCCACACATCGGGGCGGTTCAGGGCAAACATCAGATAAATTTCCGCCGTCCAGCGGCCAATACCCTTGATCTGTACCAGGGTGGCCTGAACCTCGTCATCTGATTGATGGTGCAACGCGTCCAGATCAAGGGCACCGGTGGTGATGGCGCGGGCCAGTTCCCCCGCATAACGGGCTTTCTGGCCGCTGAACCCACAGGCGCGAAGACCATCCTCACCGACTTTCAGGATGGATGCCGGCGTGATTATGCCGATACCCGATTCCAGTCGTCGCCAGATTGCCGCGCCGGACTGGGTTGAGACCTGCTGATCGACGATGATGCGCAGCAGGGCGGGAAACCCCGCCTCCCGGTCACGCGGTGGTGGATAGCCGCCAAGATCATAGATCCGCCGCATGTGCGGACATCCGGCGATCAGCTTCTTCAGTCCGGGGCGGCGTATGGTCTTCATCGGCCTATTATAGATGCTAGTCCCGGCGCTTTGCTATCCGTTTACCACCGAGCGTACATCCCACGGATAGGGAATATCGACGATAACAATTTCCGCTTCGTCAATGGCTTCGATATCCAGTGCGTGTTCATCGGTGACAGCAACGCCTGATCGCTCCGGAATCAGTGAACCGTTCAGTCGCACAGCGCCACGGGCAGGCACCACATAGGCCGCACGGCCTTCCGGTAGTTGATGGACCACTCGCTGACCATCCATCAGGGTGGCGACAAGCAACGCCGCATCTTGATGGATGATCAGGGCATCACTGTCTTTGTCCTGCTCGCGCCCGGACGCCAACACAGTCAACGAGGCATAGCGCCCGACCGCAGGGAATTGCCGGGCTTCCCAACGTGGCTTATACCCACGCTTGTCGGGATATATCCAGATCTGGAACAGCGTGGTGTCTTCGTCTTCCAGATTGTATTCGGAATGCACGATCCCGGTACCGGCACTCATGATCTGAACATCCCCCGCTACCGTACGGCCCTTGTTGCCAAGAGAATCCTCGTGAGTGATCGCGCCACTTCTCAGATAGGTGATGATCTCCATGTCCTGGTGCGGATGCATGGGAAATCCCGTACCAGCACGGATCAGATCATCGTTCCAGACCCTGAGCGGGCCCAACCCCATACGGGCCGGATCCGAATATTCGGCAAAACTGAAGTGATGCCGGGCCGATAACCAACCGTGTTCTGCTGCACCCAGTTCATCAAGCGTGACAATGTCCATCATGGCATGAGCCCATTCTGTTGTTCCGATTATTATATAAGGACCATAATATAGGGATCTTATGCGGGACATGAAACGGCCCTTCATAATCCCGGCGTTGACGGAGCATGAATGATCCCTTCTAGCGTATCTCGGTTTCCCAAATTAGACTGAACCCATGAAACGTAAAGACCTGTACGAAATTCGGGAAACCGGCCTGACACCGACCGGGATGCTGGAACCGTTGCCGTGGATGACGGCGGCGGAGACCAATGCCGTGTTCGATGCGTTGGAAGCGAACGGTGCCGAAGCCCGTTTCGTTGGCGGTTGTGTCCGCGATGGCCTGGCCAAACGCCCCGTCAAGGATGTGGATATTGCCACCACGGCGACACCCGATGAAATCATGGCATTGCTTGAAAATGCCGGCATCAAGGCAATCCCCACCGGTATCGAACACGGTACCGTAACCGCCGTTACCGGGAACATGACGTTCGAGATCACCACCCTCCGTATCGATGTGGAAACAGACGGACGACGGGCCACGGTTGATTTTACCAGTGACTGGATCGCCGACGCCCGGCGGCGGGATTTCACCATCAATGCCATGTCCGCCACGCGGAACGGTGATGTCTATGATCCCTTCAACGGTATCGCCGATTTATCCCATGGCCGGGTGTGTTTCATCGGCCGGCCGGCTGACCGGATTGCAGAAGATTACCTCCGGATTCTGCGCTATTTCCGTTTCCAAGCAACACACGGCCGGCCACCGGCAGACCGGGGTGCCCTTCAGGCCTGCCGCAGGAACGTCGAGCATTTGTCCGAGCTTTCCGGCGAACGGATCCGAGACGAAATGCTGAAAATTCTCGCCGCCCCCAACCCTGCAAATGCTATTTTGCAGATGCGGGGCGAACATGTTCTTGAGCATGTCCTGCCCGAAGCGGGTGAAATCGGGAGGTTACGCGCCCTGTCGTGGCTCTCCACCCGGGCGATTAATCTGGATTCTGTTGCCCATGATCCGTTGCGGAACCTGGCGGGCCTGTTGTACGCGAACGGCGGAATCGAGGTTGTCCAGACCATTGCCACCCGTTGGCGTTTGTCCAATTCCGATACATCATGGCTGGCCGACATGATGGAGCCGCTGGGTATAGAACCCGATGAATCGGCCTCCGTCATCGATCAGAAACTTTACAAAGACGGCGCAGAGATCATCCGCGATCGCGCCCTGCTGGCGTGGGCATCCGAGGTCGCCCTCGATGCGCACCTGCCGCGTGCGCGGACAGAAGCCTGGATTGCATTGCTTGAACAGGTCGAGCAATGGTTAAAACCGAACTTCCCGTTGAACGGTGAAGATGTGCTGGCCTTGGGCATCAAGCCCGGACCCGAAGTCGGCAAATTACTGCGCACCGTCGAGACATGGTGGATTGAACAGGGCTTTCCCGATGACCGGGAGCGATGCCTCGTCCTGTTACGGGAGATTATCGGAGGGCTTCACCCGTGATCGCGATAGCCACACCTGTGGTTTGACACATAACTTGAGAAACCGGACTCATAAAATGAGAATACTGGGGTCGCCGATGCAAATATCCAGTTCTGCATCGAAAGCAGCCGCAATTAAAAGGCGTTAACCACTTCCGCAGATAGCCGAGGCTGTTGAAAAAGTCTGATTAGATGGTGTTTTCGGTATCCACTATAGTTAGAAGCGGACATTCAATTTCCGCATCGTCTTAAAACCGATGCGGTTTTCTGTTTTCTTGGCTTTGTGATTGCT
>FLOH01000428.1_pt1 | contig 94395 bp, 88 predicted proteins | sample 756751 | NCBI WGS metagenome assembly FLOH01 (sample SAMEA4026879, study PRJEB14308) | marine metagenome | biome: coastal water; material: water | depth 74 m
GCTTCTATTTGCACATCAGTAATTGCTGAGACATCACCACGTGAAATCACTTCACCCTCAACATCATCTGTGACTGTTGCAGCACCTAAAACAATAGTTGCTTCATAAGTCTTGTCACCATTTGTGATGTATTGAAGCAAGCGTGTTCCATTGTTGAACCCTAAAACCAAAATGCCAGTAGCCATTGGATCAAGAGTTCCTGCATGGCCCACTTTGCGTGTGCCAAGTGCACGCCGTGCAACAGCCACAACATCATGACTTGTCATACCTGGTTCTTTATCTACAACCAGAAATCCGTGCTCGATGATTACTCCTCGTCAATAACGCGAGGGGCTTTATATGGATCTTCTCCCCCGGCATATGTTGCGTTGGCTCGAAGGGCGGCAACTTCAGCGTCTAACTCATGTACTTTTGAAAGCAATGAATCAAGTGCTTTGGCACTTTCTGGTAATCCATCTTCAAAGAAGGCAAGTGTTGGCGTGATACGCAAACCTAGTTCACGCCCCAACGCTGATCTGATTGCGCCATTAGCACTCTCTAGCGCCGCAGTTGTTGCTGCGCGTTGGTCGATATCACCTAGCACGGTATAGAAGACCGATGCTTGTTGTAGATCTCCAGTTACACGGGCATCAGTAACTGTGACGAAGCCAAGACGTGGATCTTTGATCTTTGTCTCAAGCAACTGCGCCACAATCACTTTGATACGGTCTGCAACCTTTTGGCTGCGGTGTGATGCTGCCATTGTTATACCCGCTTTTTCTCGCGCATCTCAAAGACCTGAATGGTGTCGCCAATTTGAAGATCCTTCATATTGCCAAGACCAATTCCGCACTCGAAGCCTTCTTTGACTTCAGTTGCATCATCTTTAAAGCGCTTGAGTGAATCGATTGTAAGGTTATCGAGAATGAGGGTTTCACCACGCAAAATACGTGCCTTTGCATTACGACGGATAGCTCCATCCTTAACAAGTGAACCAGCGATGTTTCCAGCCCTAGAAGATTTGAAGATCTCACGAACTTCAGCATTACCAGTGATTACCTCTTCATAGATTGGCTTGAGCAGACCCTTAAGTGAGAGCTCAATCTCTTCAATTGCTTGATAGATAACTGAATAGAAGCGAACTTCAACACCTTCTTGATCAGCAAAGATTGCAGTTTGTGGCTCTGGCTTAACGTTAAAGCCGATTACTACTGCAGTAGATGCAGATGCCAACGTAATATCGCTCTTAGTAATTGCACCAACACCACGGTGAATAACACGAAGATCAACTTCTGCGCCAACATCTAGCTGCATTAATGCCTCTTCTAGGGCTTCCACAGATCCACTTACGTCACCCTTAAGAATCAAATTAAGAGTAGTGATCTTGGACTGTTCCATGAAGTCTTCAAGTGAGACCTTCTTGCGTGCCTTAGCAAGTTGGGCGTTGCGCTCTGCAGCTTGACGCTTTTCAGCGATCTGACGAGCTGTTCGATCTTCATCGGCAACTAAGAATGTATCTCCAGCACTTGGAACAGATGTGAAACCAAGAACCTGAACTGGACGTGATGGACCAGCTGTTTCAACTGAATCACCATTCTCATCCAACATCGCACGAACGCGACCAAATGCACCGCCGGCAACAATTGGATCACCAATCTTAAGAGTTCCACGTTGAACAAGAACTGTAGTAACTGGGCCACGACCACGATCAAGGTGAGCTTCAATAGCAACACCACGAGCAGAATCATCTGCAACAGCGCGTAGATCAATAGCTGCATCAGCGGTGAGAAGAATTGACTCGATCAAATCTTGAACGCCTTGGCCCGATTTAGCAGAGACGTTTACGAAGATTGCTTCTCCGCCGTACTCTTCTGCAATCAAGTTGTACTCAGTTAACTGTTGACGGACCTTATCTGGGTTCGCACCCTCTTTATCCATCTTGTTAACGGCCACAACGATTGGAACATCAGCTGCTTGAGCGTGGTTTAACGCTTCAATTGTCTGAGGCATGATTCCATCATCTGCAGCAACAACGAGTACTGCAATGTCAGTTACCTTGGCACCACGAGCACGCATAGCTGTGAAAGCCTCGTGACCAGGTGTGTCAATAAATGTAATTGCACGATTAACACCATGATGATCATGGTGAATCTGATATGCACCAATGTGCTGCGTAATTCCGCCAGCTTCTGACTTCATTACTTCACTCTTACGAATTGCATCCAAAAGCGAAGTCTTACCGTGGTCAACGTGACCCATAACGGTTACAACTGGAGGACGAGCAACTAATGAATCAGGGTCAATATCACTGAGTTCATCAGTTAAATCAATATCAAAACCTTGTAGTAGTTCACGATCTTCATCTTCTGGGCTAACAATTTGAATGTCATATCCCAGTTGAACACCAAGAATTTCAAAAGTATCAGCATCAACAGATTGTGTTGCTGTGACCATCTCACCTAAGTGAAATAGTGCGGCAACTAAAGCTGCTGGATCTGCATTGATTTTGTCTGCAAAATCTGCCAATGAAGCACCACGACGCATACGAATAGGAGTCTTGCCATCACCGTGTGGAACAACTGCTCCACCAAGTTGCGGTGCCTGCATATTGTCGAATTCATCGCGCAATGCTTTTCTAGATTTAGATTTACGTCCAGATTTCTTGCTCGCATTTTTTCCAAATGCTCCGCCTGCACCGCCACGTTGTGGTGGGCGACCGCCACCTGGACGCTGTGGACCACCTGCTGGTGCTCCACCTGTATTTGATTTATATGGAGAAGCTGGTGCACCCGTTGAAGGAGCGCCAGTACGTGGAGGAAAACCAGCACCTGCTGGTGGACGAGAACCTGGTGGACGTGCAGCAAATCCTGGACGAACAGAACCTGGACGTGGTCCAGACATTCCAGGTCGTTGCGGTGCACCGCTTGGTCGTTGTGGTGGTCGTGGAGTCACGCCACCAGTTGAAAATGGATTATTGCCTGGACGTGGCGGGCGTGGAACTGCTCCACCAGTTGAAAATGGATTATTACCTGGGCGGGGTGCAGGTTTTGGAAGTTCAGATTTTTCTTCAGCAAAAACTTCGGCAGCATGTGTCTTTGCAGATTCTGCCTTTGCTGCTTCAACGCGTTCTTGCTGTGCTTTAAGTGCGTTGATATCAACGCCAAGTTCTGCAGCTAACTCTGCTGCTTGCTCAGCACTGACTTCACTCTTAGGTTTTGCAGCGGCTTTTTTAGCCGCAGCCTTTTTGACAGGCTTTTTTTCCTCTGCAGGTTTTGCATCGGGATACATTTCGATGAGCTTGCGCACAACTGGCGCTTCTACTGTCGATGATGCTGATCGGACGAATTCGCCCATTTCTTGGAGTTTTGCAAGGACGACCTTGCTCTCCATACCGAGTTGCTTTGCTAACTCGTGTACGCGGACCTTTGACACTTTTTCCCCTGTCTTGGCCCGCATGAAACTTCACATGCAAGCCCTAGTTGTACGACCTCATAGTTCTAACGAGCTCATTTGAGTTTCATATCTTTCTTATCCATTTCTTCGGTTCAAGCAATGCCCCATGGTATCGAACCCAAGGCCTCTTTACATAATGCCCCTAGGACTCAATCGGATTGTCTGGGTGAATATCGATTCGCCAGCCAGTTAAACGGGCCGCTAAGCGTGCATTTTGCCCATCCTTTCCAATGGCAAGTGAGAGTTGGTAATCAGGCACAACCACCTTGGCAGAGCGTCCAGCTAGATCTGTGATTTGCACGGATGCAACCTTGGCTGGTGCAAGTGAGTGTCCAACAAATGTTGCAGGATCTTCGGACCAATCCACAATATCGATTTTCTCTCCATGTAATTCCTCCATCACTGCGCGAGCACGTGCACCCATCGGTCCGATTAATGAACCTTTAGGACTAACACCTGCACGATGTGAGCGAACTGCAATCTTGGTACGATGACCTGCTTCACGCGCAACTGCCATGATTTCAACGATGCGATCATTAATTTCAGGAACTTCTAGTGCAAATAACTGTTTAACAAGTGCTGGGTGGCTGCGAGATAACATGATCTCTGGCCCTTTTAAACCTTGTTTTACTTCAACAACGAAACACTTAATTCGATCACCGTGGTTATAAACCTCACCTGGTACTTGTTCCTGTGGTGGAATTCGTCCTTCAAATCTACCCAGGTTCACAAGAATCATTTTTGGATCGCGTCCTTGCTGAACAACACCAGAAATAACATCTCCAACATTTGCTGTAAACTCTGCAACGATTGACGCATCATTTGTTTCACGCATCTTCATCTTGATTACTTGTCGGGCTGTTGATGTGGCAACGCGTGAGAAACCCAGAGGCATGTCTTGGTCATCACCGATTTTCTCCCCAATTTCATTGAACTGCGGAATCAATATCTGAATTTCACCTGATTCGCGATCTAGCACAGCATGGGCATGACGCTTGGCTTCATCAGTCTGGTTATAGGCAGTAAGAACGCCAACTTCAATAGCTTGAATTAACTGTTCTAGTGGAATGCCTTTTTCTTTGGTGAGCTCTATTAAGGCTGACATCTCAACATGCATTAGTTGTCATCCTTTCGATTAAATTCAATTTCAACTACCGCGCGCTTGATATCGGCAAAGGCGATCTCATGGTTTTTCATGCGCCCTTTGATGTTTTCAACTAACTGGGCATGCGTATCGTTAAATTCACCGAGTCTGGCAGTGACGATGGTTCCATCATTGAGCGTCATCTTGATCAGTCGAGTGAGGTTTTTAGTCCAGTGACGGGGCAATGTAAGTGGGCGATCAACGCCAGGTGAAGTAACTTCTAATGTAAATGGGTTATCCCCCAATGTCGCTTCATTGTCTAAAAGCTCTGAGATCACGCGCGAAACCGAAGTAACTTCATCCATGTTTAAAGGTTTTAATCCATCAACAACACAGATAAGCGTGCTGTGGTTACCAGCTTTTTGTATTTGAACTTCTTCTAAGAAAAATCCCGCGTTTTCAACAGCTGGGGTGAGAAGTTCGGTCAGTGAATCCTTGAGCGCCATGAGTATTACTGCTTTCTTATTAAGTTGTAGGAACAATTGTAACTAGAAAGATGCGAAAGTATCAATTCCTACCTTGAGGATTAAGGCCAGCGTAACAATCAGGAAAACCTTGCGGACCAGGGTTGAGCCACCCTTAATTGCTAATCGTGAACCAAAGATGGCACCCGTGACATTTGCTGCCCCTAAGATTAATCCGAGCTGCCAGATGATTGCGCCATTTAAACCAAAAATCATAATGGCTCCAACATTCGTTGAAATATTTACCACTTTAGCAATCGCAGAAGCTGTGATGAAGGCATATCCCAGAGATACCACCAAGATCAACATCAGGAATGAACCTGTGCCAGGTCCAAAGATTCCATCATAGAAACCGATGATTAATCCAGCTGCAATTGATATTTGGATTCGCCGCTTTGGTGCGTGGCGCAGTAACTCGATTTTTCCTAAATCTGGTTTAAGCCATGTGTATATGGCAACAACGATAAGTAGAACTAAAACTATTGGGCGCATAGATTGCGTAGGGATACGCGAAGCTAGAGATGCCCCAAAAGTAGAACCGATAAATGCTGGAACTGCCATAGCTGCAAGAACTCTTAGATCAGGCTTAATTTGTCTGCGATAAAGGGCCGCAGCCGTTGTAGTTCCAAAGACTGATCCCAATTTATTAGTTCCAAGAACTGTGACCGTATCCGCTTTGGGCAAACCAATGAGAAGTGCTGGAAGTTGAATTAATCCCCCGCCGCCTGCGATGGAATCAACAAATCCAGCGAAAAATGAGGCAGAGATTAAAAAGAGCCCAGTTGCAAGGGTTAAGTCAGCAAACACTTTTCTAGACTAGCAACTTGGCAATTATTGAAACTGCATCGGCAACTACAACTTCGCTCTTATCCCCGCTCTTGCGAACGCGAACTTCGACTTTGCCCTCAGCTAGCGCTTTACCAACCACCACAATTATTGGATTACCAATCAACTCAGCGTCTTTAAACTTCACACCCGCACTTGCATCACGGCGATCATCGAGCATGACAGAGATTCCTGCTGTTTCTAGCTTCTGACCAATTTCAAGGGCCGTATCAAATGGAAGATCTTCTTTACCTGTGGCAACGATATGCACTTTGGCTGGAGCAATTTCTGCTGGCCAATTAAGCCCAATCTCATCACTAGTCTGCTCAGCAATAGCTGCAACAGCGCGTGAAACACCGATTCCGTAGGAACCCATTGTGACTACTTGGGATTTACCGTTGTGATCTAAGACCGTAAGGCTCAATGCCTCTGCATACTTTCGACCAAGTTGGAAAATATGACCGATTTCAATTGCTCGATCAATAATGATTTCAGTGTTGCACTCAGGACAGCTATCTCCGGCGCGAACTTCAGCTGCCTCAACGTATGCATCAGGAGTGAAGTCACGGCCATTAACAACATAGCGTGCGTGATGATCCTTCTTATTTGCACCACTAATCCATGAAGTTCCTGGTGCTACACGAGGATCAGCTAGAACTTTAATTCCAGATTTTGCGACATCCTGTGGTCCGATATATCCCTTAACAAGTGTTGGGTGTTGAGCAAAGTCAGCTTCTTCAAAGACTCGAAGCTCATGAACCCCACCGAGATTTTCTTGTAGGCGCTTCAAATCAACTTCACGATCACCCGGAACTAAAACTGCCAGCGGTTTACCATCGGCCATCAACATAATGTTTTTCAAAGTATCGGCAGCGGTATACTCCCCACCAAATTGAGCATTCATGAAATCAACAAGTGAATCAATAGTTGGAGTGTTTGGTGTATTCAAAACTTCAAGTGCTGGTGTTGCAGAGGCGTCACCTGCTGAAACTTTAGTAACCATAGCTTCAACATTTGCTGCAAAGCCGCACTTAGGGCAAAGAACGTATGTATCTTCTCCTGTTGAACATGGAGCTAAGAACTCTTCAGATTTAGATCCGCCCATGGCTCCAGAGACAGCTTTAACAATGTTGTATTTCATTCCCAAGCGATTAAAGCAACTGACATAGGCATGACGATGCTTTTGATAGGAAATCTCTAAACCTGCCTCATCAATATCAAATGAATAAGAATCCTTCATCACAAACTCACGCCCACGGATGATTCCGCTACGAGGGCGTGCCTCATCACGATACTTAGTTTGAATTTGATAGATAGAAAGCGGAAGATCTTTATAGGATGAATACTCACCTTTAACCATCAAGGTAAACATCTCTTCATGTGTTGGACCTAGTAAATAATCTGCGCCTTTACGATCTTGAAGGCGAAACAGGGATGGCCCGTACTCTTCCCAACGATTTGTTGCTTCATATGCCTCACGAGGCAAAAGTGCTGGGAAATGAACTTCTTGAAATCCTGCTTTATCCATCTCTTGTCGAATAACGTTTTCAACGTTGCGAAGAGTGATAACTCCAAGAGGTAACCAGGAGTAAATTCCAGCTGCAATTCGGCGAATATATCCCGCTCTTACTAATAAGCGATGGCTGGCAACTTCAGCATCTGCTGGGTCATCACGCAGCGTACGCAAAAAGAGCGTAGACATTTTTAGCATGGAAAGAGCCTATCGAACATCAACAGAGGGTTGCCCTGAAGCAACGCCAGCGGCTTCCATTTCTTCGGCTAATCGCATCGCTTCTTCAATTAAAGTTTCAACGATTTGGGCTTCCGGAACAGTTTTAATAACTTGGCCTTTAACAAATATCTGGCCCTTGCCATTTCCTGATGCAACTCCAAGATCTGCTTCGCGTGCCTCACCTGGGCCATTAACAACACAGCCCATCACAGCAACGCGCAAAGGAACTGTCATTCCCTGCAATCCTGCTTGAACCTTTTCTGCCAATGAATACACATCAACTTGGGCACGACCACAAGAAGGACAAGAAACAATTTCTAGTTTGCGTTGACGAAGATTGAGTGATTCTAGAATTGAAATTCCGACCTTCACTTCTTCAACTGGTGGGGCTGAAAGGGAAACACGAATTGTGTCGCCGATGCCTTCTGCTAGCAAAATTCCAAAAGCAGTTGCTGACTTAATTGTTCCTTGAAAAATTGGACCCGCTTCAGTCACACCTAAGTGCAATGGATAGTCACACTTTGCAGCAAGGATGCGATAAGCATTGACCATAGTTACAGGGTCATGGTGCTTAACGGAGATTTTAATATCTGAAAAACCATGCTCTTCAAATAAAGAAGCTTCCCATAGAGCTGATTCAGCTAAAGCTTCAGGTGTTGCTTTGCCATACTTTGCAAGAAGGCGTGGATCCAACGAACCAGCATTAACGCCAATACGAATTGGAATTCCAGCATCTCCTGCAGCTTTTGCAACTTCTTTTACTTTGTCATCAAATTGCTTGATGTTGCCAGGATTTACTCGAACTGCGGCGCAGCCGGCATCAATTGCCGCAAAAATATATTTAGGTTGAAAATGAATATCTGCAATGACAGGAATCTGGGACTTCTTAGCAATCTGTGCCAATGCATCAGCATCATCTTGACTTGGAACTGCCACGCGAACAATCTGACACCCGGAAGCGGTTAACTCTGCAATTTGCTGCAAAGTTGCATTCACATCTGCTGTAAGGGTTGTACACATTGATTGCACACTCACAGGAAAATCACTTCCAACGCCAACTTTGCCTACCATCATCTGGCGCGTCTTTCGGCGCGGGCTCAACGTTGGAGGTGGTGCGCTTGGGATTCCTAGATCAACCATGGGGCTATTGTGCCGTAAGAATGCAGGTTGTGCTAAAGATTAAGTACAACTGGATTAACGATGTCTGCAATTAGGAGTAGGACCGTAAGGGCTGCCAGAATTACGAAGACCACCATGGTTATTGGAGTCAGCAAAGTCACATCGATTGCTGCCGGACGTGCTCGGCCACGAAGGCGTGCAATAAATGCACGTATCTCATCAGCGATAGCAACTGCTATATGGCCACCATCTAGTGGCAATATCGGCAATAGATTAAATAAGCCAACGAAGATATTTAAACTAGCAATAATCAATATAAATGTTGATAGACGCTCAGTTATCGAAAGCGCATCACTACCAACTGCCTGCCCAGACACTCGTGCAACACCAACAACCCCGACCAAACCGTTGAGATCACGGGTTTCTCCACCAACAGTTTGTCCCCACAAGGCAGGAATCTTTGATGGAAGATTGATGAGTGACTTGACGCTTTGTACTAAGAAATCCTTGGTAACAATCGCTGAGTTCTTTACGGATGTAACAAGGCCAGAGCGCTTGATTCCGACATCATTAATGATTCCAAGTACAAAGCGCTCCGTGCCATCAATAGTTTCGAGCTTAGCCGAAGCAGTGATTGTCACTTGTTCTCCACCACGCTCAATCAATAAAGTCAAAGGAGCGCCATTGGAGTTACGGATTATTTGCACATCCTTGTACCAATTTTCAACTGGCTTGCCATTGATGGCTATAACTTCATCTCCTGCAAGGATGCCCGTAGATTGCGCAGCTGATCCCTTGACTACTTCATTAATTGTGGGAAGTAGTTGATTAGTACCCACGCCAGCAAATAGGACAAAGAGAAGAATGTAGCCAATAACAAAATGAAGGAAAGAACCAGCGCCAAGCACAATTAACTTATGTGAAGATTTTGCAGTATAGAAAGCACGTGACTCTTCACCTTCGGGCATAGCATCACCCGGAGTCATTCCTTCAATCTTGCAATAACCACCTGCAGGAATCGCTTTGAGTCCAAACTCAGTTTCACCGCGCTGTGTTGACCAAATCCGTGAACCGAAGCCTAAGAAAAACTCACTGACCTTCATTCCATAGCGTTTAGCTGTGAGGTAATGGCCAAACTCATGAATCATGACAGAGAGAAGTAAAGCGACAACAAAGCCGAGAATTCCAATGATCTGCATTATGGGGCCAATCGTAGTAGATGTGCTTGTGCACGCGTGCGAGCATCATCTTCTAGAGCACTGACATTTTTGGAAAGAATGAAACCCACTACAACTCCACCACACATTTATCGATCCAGAAGATTTTGTGTTGGTGAGTACTTAGTTCCTGAACGACGTTTTGCAATCGCACTCAGCGCCTCTAAAACAACGCGATTAGCCAAGATTGCAGTTATATCTGCGCTATCAAAAGCAGGTGCAACTTCAACAATATCAATACCCACAACTGGTAGTTCAAGACAGATTCTGCGCACAGACTCCAAAAGTTCGCGACTCGTCATTCCCCCTGGTTCAGGAGTTCCCGTTCCTGGCGCCATTCCTGGATCAACAACATCGATATCAACTGATAAGAAAACGCCATCGCACTCATTAGTTAGAATTGAAAAAGATTCATCTAGGACAGTATTGAGTCCGCGGTGGTGAATCTCAGTCATTTCATATGAGCGCATTCCTTGATCGCGCATCCAATCTAGTGTCTTTGCATCTGGCCAATAGCCGCGCAGACCTAACTGTAAGAAACGATCTCCGCGCACTGTGCCCGTGTCAATTAAACGACGCATAGGTGTGCCATGGCCAACTAAGGCACCCCATTGATCTTCTCCTGTGTCGGCATGTGCATCAAAATGAATCATTGAAATCTTGCCCATGCCCCGATGGCGTGCAATTCCCGCAACATCTGCAGATGCAATTGAATGATCCCCACCAAGAATTACTGGAATCGCACCAGCTCGTGAAATCTTCTCTGTTGCTTGAGCCAACACTTCTAGCGATGCAATTAAATCACTACCGGGCATTAATAGATCTCCGGCATCAACAACTTTCATCTCCTTTAATGCATCAATGCGCAAAGCTAAATGTGGACGCTCGGCATCATGTGGTAAATAGTCGCCCCCGCGAATTGCCTGCGGACCAAACTTTGCACCTGATCGATGTGATGTTCCGCTATCAATAGGAGCACCAACAATGACCACATCAGCGTCGGCATAGGAGGAAGGAATATCTAAATCACAGCGCTCGATTCCAAGAAATGTGAAATCGGGGCCATACATATTGCCGTGATTGGTCATGGCTTAAGAATAGAGGTAAAGCTTAAGAATCAAAGCCCAAGCCTAAAACATCAAGCAATCTCAGCCATAAATTACGCTTGCCCTGATTTTGATCGGCCCTATTGATTGACCACTGCGTAATACGGATAAAAATAAACTTCAAAGGCTCAGGGGGAAATGGCAACGGCTTCTTTCGTACCATCTTTAAACGAGTGCGTTCGTTGTCAACCTTATCCAGAAGATCTAACATCACTTGTGCACCAAATCGAGTTGAGCCAACACCTAGCCCGGTAAAGCCCAATACATATGCCACGCGTCCACCATAGGCTTTACCCCAAAATGGTGAGAATCGTGAACACGTATCAATTGCTCCGCCCCAACCATGTGTGAACTTAATACCCTTCAACTGCGGGAAAGTTTCTAAGAATGCTTGCGCCAAGTGCGCATACGTTTCAGCATCTGTTTCATACTCTTGGCGTACTTTGCCACGGAAGTTATAAATTGCATCATAACCACCCCATAAAATCTCATTGTCTTTGGTTAAACGGTAATAATGGAATTGGTTTCCAGCCTCTGACAGACCTTCACGGCCATCCCAACCAATAGATTTCATTTGCGCTTTAGTCAATGGTTCTGTGACTAGTTGAAAGTCATACACCGGAACAACATATTTGTGAGCACGCTTAACCAGAGATTTAAATACATTCGTTGCAAGTGCAACTTTTTGTGCATAAACAGAACCATATGGTGTGTGAACAATCATTCCGCCACTTGTGCGCTCTAACCATTCCACATGGGTATTTTCAAAAATCTTCACACCCAACTTCAAACATGCTCTCTCTAATCCCCATACCAACCGCGCTGGATCAACTAGTGCAGTTCCGTCTGGATCCCACAACGCTGCCTTGGATAACGGAGAGTTAACGCGTGCCTGTATCTCATCTTGACCCAGAACTTCAACGTTGTCTCCAAAAGAGTTTCGAAGATTTGCCTCATCTACTAAGCCTTGAATCTGCCACTCTTCATTGGCGATGCGTAGCTCACCCGTCCATTCAAATTGGCAGTCAATCCCATATCGTTTGATAGTCTCTTCAATGAGATCTAAATTCTCTCGACCCAAACGTTCAATAACGGCCATCTCATCTTTAAATCTGCTGTATCCATTCATGAAGCCGTGGGTCAATGAATAGCTACAAAATCCGCCATTTCGCCCAGATGCCCCCGCGCCAGTTTCACGTTGTTCAACAATGATTACTTCGCGTTCTGGATTTTGTTCTTTTGCAATGAGCGCGGTCCACAAACCGGTATAGCCAGCACCCACCACACATAAATCTGTGGTGACATCACCAATTAATGTTGGATTTGGTTGTGGTTCAAGGGGGTCTTCATCTAGCCAATACAAAGCTGGCTGCATATGTGAAAGATGCTTGAGAACGTGAGGGTCGATGGTTGCCATCGCGCTATCCGGCCTTGACCGGAATCACCCCTTCAATCATTACTCGTAGTTGGCCCGGGTCCTCCGGAACCTAACCCCACAGCGCAGATTTTCTTAAACAACCTGTAGTTCGCTCTGGACTAGCAAAATACTAGCGGGTTCTCTTGCGTTTTACTAGTTGCGCCGCAATAACTATGGCTAATGCCAAGAAAAACATTGCAGAACCAATCACGTTAGCTTGTGCGGGAATGCCGCGTGCGGCAGAAACATATACAAATTTAGGGAAGGTAATCAGCGTTCCTGAGTTGAAATTAGTAATAATAAAATCATCAAAAGACAGACTAAAGGCTAATAAAGCAGCCCCTGCAATACCTGGTGCTACTAATGGCAAAGTAACTCTACGGAATGTTTCAAGTTCATTGGCATAGAGATCCATTGCAGCTTGTTCAAGACGTGGGTCAAGGGATGCAATACGGGCCTTGACGGTTACCACCACAAAGGAAATACAAAACACTACGTGTGCAATAACTGTTGGCCAGAATCCTGGATTGATTTTAAATACCAAAAACAATGAAAGAAGTGAAGCGCCAAGAACAATTTCAGGTGTTGCCATCGGCAAAAAGATGAGCAGGTTTGAACTTGAGCGGCCCTTAAACTTATATCGCCCAATTGCAAAGGCAATCATTGTGCCTAAGATTGTTGAAAATATTGTGGCAAGCAACCCAATTTTTATTGAATTACCAAGGGCCTTACAAACTTCCGGTGCTCCGCAAGGGTTTTGCCAATTACTTAAGGTAAATCCCTTCCAGATTAAATTGCTCTTGCCTGAGTCATTAAATGAGAATACAAATGTGTAAGCAACTGGAATAAAGAGATAGGTAAAGCCGAAGATCATGTAAATACGCAGCAAGTTGCGCCCAAACCAACGTGAGAATCTGGCCTTAACTGGAATGGTTGGGATGGAGGCGTCCTTAATCTTCTGGCTCATACCAACTCCTCCGTTCCTGCTTTGCGAATATATAAAGTAACGAGAACCAAGATAGCTGCCATCAAAGTGAAAGAAAGGGCAGCAGCCGTTGGATAATCAACAATCTTGAAATAACGTGACTCAATCACATTACCGATCATCTTTGTATTAGGACTTCCCAAAATCGCAGCGTTAACATAGTCGCCAGCCGCTGGAATAAATGTCAAAAGAGTTCCGGCAACCACACCTGGCAATGAAAGGGGAACAGTAACCCGTCGAAAAGCTGTTATTCCATTGGCATAGAGATCACCGGCTGCCTCAATGGTACGAGGATCAATGCGCTCTAGTGATGCATATAGCGGCAGGGTCATAAATGGTAAGAAGTTGTACGTCATACCTGCCACCACTGCTATTGAAGTCGAAGTCAGCGTGGTCTGCTCCCCGATGATGTGCAGGCTGCGAAGGCCAGGAACAACGAAACCTTCTTCACCGAGAATCTGCTTCCAAGCAATCGTGCGAAGGAGGAAAGAAGTGAAGAAAGGAGCAACAACTAAAACAAGAAGAATATTTTTGAATTTTCCTGATTTGAAAGCAATTGCATAAGCCAGTGGGTAAGCGATTGCTAAGGCAAATACAGTGGCCAAGGTGGCATATAAAAATGATCGACCAAACTGTTCCTTATTATCAACAAATGCTTGGATGTAGTTACCAAAGGCAAGAGTTTGCTCGTATTCACCAGTATCACCACCTGCTACCCGAGTCTGGGTTGATGTTTGTGCAAGGTTAATAATCGGCAGGATAAAGAAAGTAAATAGAAAAGCAAAACCTGGGAGAAGGAGCAGATAAGGAACGCGTACCTTTGGGAAGGACACTTTATTACTCCTCTAATTCCTCAGGATTAACTTCTGTACCTGCGTCAACATCCTCATCCCCGCGCAGGCCAAATGTAAAGTTTGGCTCCCATGAAATATTTACTTCATCACCTTTATTAAAGGGTGCAACACCATCATCATTTTGCTCAAAGACCATTAATTCCTGGCCCCAAGGCATAGCAACTACATACTGCGTACTCACGCCAATATATGAAACATCTTCAATCCGCCCGCCAGATAATGTATTGCCTCTCACGGGAGTTCCAAGACGTGAAATTCTAAATTTCTCTGGACGAATTCCTGCATAGAGTGAGTTATCAACTGCATGGCTGCGCTTTTTAGACATAGAAATCTTTTGGCCATAGAGGTCGACAACTAAATTATCTCCATCATTTGCATCAATTTTGCCCTTAATCAAATTAGATTGACCAAGGAAGTTGGCAACAAATGCTGTTTCAGGATCGTCATAGAGATCTGCTGGAGAGCCCATTTGCTCAATCTTGCCCTCATTCATAACCGCGATCGTGTCAGCCATAGTCATAGCTTCTTCTTGATCGTGTGTTACGTGAACGAAAGTTAAGCCCACTTCACGCTGAATCCACTTGAGTTCGATCTGCATCTGGCGACGTAGCTTGAGATCAAGTGCACCTAACGGTTCATCAAGAAGCAAAAGGGCTGGGCGGTTAACTATTGCGCGAGCAAGTGCAATGCGCTGTTGTTGACCACCTGATAACTGCATTGGCTTGCGCTCTGCTAAATGTGGAAGCTCGACAAGATTGAGAACCTTTTCGACCTGTTCCTTCACATCTTTGATTCCGCGACGGCGAAGACCAAAAGCGATATTTTCAAAGATAGTTAAATGAGGAAATAGCGCATAATTTTGAAAAACAGTATTAATTGGACGCTGATACGGACGCGTAGTTGTAATGTCCGTATCACCCAAGTGAATACTTCCACCTGTTGGTTCCTCTAATCCTGCAACCATACGAAGCGTTGTAGTTTTGCCACAACCTGAAGGGCCAAGCAATGCAAAGAAAGATCCTTTTGGAATCGTAAGAGTTAAATCATCGACCGCAGTGAAGTCACCATATGACTTCGTAATGCGAGTTAGACGTAGATCTCCCCTTGCAGAAATTGAATCTTTCGCCACTAGTTTCCTTGAGCTTGTTGGAACGCCTCAGCCCACTTTGTCTCTTCATCTGGTGTGAGAGAGCGGAAAACATTAAGGCGAGATGAAGTCTTTTCAGTTGGGAAGATGTACTCACTTGTAGCAAGCTCTGGAGCAATCTTTTCCATCTCAGCTTGTGCACCCTTTATTGGACACACATAGTTCACATAAGCAGCTACTTCTGCCGCAACTGCAGGCTCATAGTAGTAATTAATCAACTTTTCACCATTTGCCTTGCCAGCAGCAGATGCAGTCGATGGAATTATCAAGTTATCACCAGAGATAGTTCCGCCTGATTCTGGAATTGCGAAGTCAAACTTTCCTTCATTTTCAGATGCAAGGATGAACATATCGCCAGACCAGCCAATGACTGCAGTTGCATCTCCTGATGTAAGGTCTTCTGCATATTCATTACCCTTAACGCCACGAATCCATCCATCAGAGATCTTCTTAGCCATGAAATCAACAGCATTCATAAACTCGTCTTCGGTGACCTTAGTGATATCAACACCTTGACCCAACAAAATTATTCCGATTGTGTCGCGCATTTCAGTAAGAACAACGATTTTTCCTTTGTTTTGAGGTGCAAAGAGATCATCAAGTGTGCGAATTCCCTTTGGATTCTTTTCAACATTCCATCCGAAACCGCCCATGATGCCCTGCCATGTAAGAGTTGATCCACGGTTAGGGTCATATGAAGGTGATGCAAGTGAATCAAGAATATTTACTTTATTTGGAATATTCGCAGTGTCAAACTTTTGCGTATAGCCTAAACGAATCCAACGAGCTGCCATCCAGTCAGTTGGTGTAACAACGTCATAACCAATATCTTCGCCAAGCTTTAGCTGAGCCTGGACTTTTCCATAGAACTCATCATTGTCGTTGTAATCTTCAAAATACTTTGCATCGATTCCGCTTTGTTCTGAGAACTTAACAAGAGTTGGGTACGTCTTTGAATCTTCATCAAAATCTAAATACAAAGGCCAGTTACCCCAGCGCACAGTGTTTTCTGCAGAGGCACTATCTCCACCACCACCGCATGCCGCTAAGAGTCCTGCTGCACCAACACCACCTGCTCCTGCTAAAACGGTACGACGTGAAATCTGAGTTCTAAGTATGGAACGTGCTTCAGGTGAAAGTGATCGCTCTTTTGCCATTGATGTGCTCCTTATTGTGTTGGGTCCTTGGGCGAAATACTACGCCCCGAGGTTGGTCATGACGTGCTTGATTCGTGTGTAATCTTCAAATCCATAGGCAGAAAGATCCTTGCCATAGCCTGAGCGCTTGAATCCGCCGTGAGGCATCTCGGCAACCACGGGGATATGGGTGTTGATCCAGACGCAACCAAAGTCAAAGGCCTTGGCCAGTCTCATCGCACGGCCATGGTCCTTAGTCCAAATGCTCGAGGCCAAGCCATACTCGACCCCATTGGCCTTTGAAATGGCATCGGCCTCATCGCTAAATTTCTGAACAGTAATAACCGGTCCAAAGATTTCACTCTGGATCATCTCGTCATCTTGATTCAAGTCGGCAACAACAGTTGCTGGGAAGAAGAATCCTGGCTTATCCAGAGCTTTTCCACCGGTCATAACTCTGGCGTGGGAAGGAAGACGATCAAAGAATCCGCTCACGCGAGCTAACTGATTAGCATTATTAACTGGCCCCAAGAAAACATCCTCTGACGGAGACCCAATAGCAATGCCCTTAGCCTGCTCAGTTAAAAGAGGGACAAAATCATCATAAACACTGTCTTCAACGATGACTCGTGTTGCAGCAGTGCAGTCTTGACCGGCATTGAAATAACCAGCAATGGCAATCCCCTCAGCTGCAGCTGCAAGATCTGCATCAGCAAAAACAACGACAGGAGCTTTGCCACCTAGTTCAAGGTGAACACGCTTGAGTTGTGTGGCTGCAGATTGAGCAACTTGTATTCCAGCACCTACTGAACCAGTAATTGAAACCATGTCAGGACGTTTGTGTTCAACAAGCATGCGTCCAGTTTCACGTTCACCGCAGACAACATTAAAAACACCAGCTGGTAAAAACTCTGACATTACATGTGCCATCCACACAGTTGATGCTGGTGTTGTATCACTTGGCTTTAAAACAACAGCATTGCCCGCAGCAATTGCTGGAGCCCACTTCCACACAGCCATCATCATGGGATAGTTCCATGGGGTTACTTGTCCAATAACTCCCACAGGTTCGCGGCGAATCATTGAAGTCATACCTGGCATGTATTCACCAGCAGATTTTCCTTCTAGGTTTCGTGCAGCACCTGCGAAGAATCGAATCTGATCAACCATAGGTGGAACTTCTTCAGAAGTTGTTAAGGAGATTGGTTTGCCGGTATTTGTCGTTTCAATTGCAATAATTTCATCGGCGCGAGATTCAATAGCATCTGCGATTTTTAACAAAGCTTTTTGACGCTGTGATGGTGTTGAATCACGCCATCCCGGGAATGCATCACTTGCAGCTTTAAAGGCTGAATCAACATCGGTGGCATTAGATTTAGGTGCACGGGCGTACTCTTTGCCAGTTGCTGGGTTGATAAGTGGCGAAGTTTCACCGGAAGTTGAATCGACGGCCTTGCCATTAATGAAGTTAGTTAACTTTTCCATGGAATTGAGCCTACCAATTCCATCCTTGGCTAACCAGTAGGGCTTTTACCTTTTTCTGCAGCCGCTAGCTGACCACAGGCCCCATCAATTTCACGGCCTCTGGTATCGCGCACTGTGACTGGAACCCCGTAACTTTCCAAGATGCGGACAAATTCGGCTTCATCTTCGCGACGAGAAGCAGTCCATTTGGAACCTGGAGTGGGATTGAGGGGAATTAAATTGACATGGGCATTACGGTTTTTCAGCAAACGGCCAAGCAAATCTGATCTCCAGGATTGATCATTGATATCTCGGATCATGGCATATTCAATTGAATAACGGCGGCCCGTCTTCTTCTCATAAGCATCTGCTGCTGCCAGTACTTCCTTAATTTTCCATCTGGAGTTGATAGGAACCAGCGTGTCACGAAGTTCATCATCTGGTGTGTGAAGTGAAACGGCCAATGTAACCGAGAGGCCTTCTTCAGTAAGTTTTTCAATTCCATTTACAAGACCAACAGTTGAAACCACCACAGATCGTGCACTAATTCCAAGTCCATCTGGGTTTGGGTCAGTGATATTTCGCAAAGTGCGAATTACTGCGTTGTAGTTGGCTAAAGGTTCACCCATACCCATAAAAACGATATTTGAAAGGCGGGCTTCTCCGCCAGGTAGTTCTCCATTTGCACATGCTCTTGCTGCTGCAACGATTTGTTCTGTAATTTCACCAGCACTTAAGTTTCGAGTAAGTCCTGCTTGCCCAGTTGCACAGAATGGACAGTTCATCCCACATCCTGCTTGGGATGAAATACATACTGTTACACGATCGGTATATCGCATTAAAACTGACTCAACTAAAACTCCATCATGGAGCTTCCAGAGATCTTTACGCGTCATTCCCCCATCGCACTCAACAGAGCGCACGAGCTCAATGAGTTTAGGAGTGAATTGCTCTGAGATTGTCTGACGCATCTCTGCAGGGATATCTGTCCAATTCTCTGGATCATTAGACAGGTGTGTGAAGTAATGGGTCGCTACTTGACTAGCACGAAATGCTGGCAGCCCTAGAGATTTAGCGAGTTCACGTCGCTCTTCAGGTGAATAGTCAGCTAAATGCTTGGGGATTTTCTTGCGCTGAACTGGCTCATCAAAAACTAATTTAATTTCAGGAACGCTCATAACCAACGCTTCACTAGCTCTAGTGCAAGCCATAGGGCTGGGGCTGAAATCAATACTGAATCAAGACGATCCAATACTCCGCCATGGCCTGGAAGCAGAGTTCCCATGTCTTTTAAGTGAAGGTCGCGCTTCATTGCGCTCTCAATCAAATCACCACAGGTTGCGGTGAAAACAATCATTAATCCAACTATCGCGCCAATCCACCAGTGCATGTCCATGATGTATTTAAATGCAAAGGCCCCGCCAATTACTGTGAAGACTAGTGAGCCGATTAAACCTTCCCAGCTCTTCTTTGGGCTAATCAGTGGAACAAGTGGATGCTTTCCCAATAGAACTCCCACGATGTAACCAAATGTGTCGTTGCAGCCAACTAAAACTACAAAAGTCATTACACGCTCTAAACCAGTGCTGGGTTTGGCTAGAAGAATAAGGAAGCCACCTAGAAATGGCAGATAGAGAAGTGAAAAAGTAGTTGCCGTTGCACTTTGCACAAAGCCCTCCGGGCCTTTAGTTAAAAGTTGAATAAGCAAAAGCGGAATAGCGATAGCCGTAGCAATAGCTAGTCCAGCTGCCCCACCATTCCAGGTTGCATAGGTAAGGACTACGGCTCCTGCAGCAAGTGAAACAACTGAGATATAAATTCCGCGCACGCTAAAAGCTCGAACAATTTCACGAATACCTAAGAGCACAGCCACTGCGACTACAACTGCAAAGACTTCGCGGCGATATGCCAGAGCAAACCAAATGAGAGCAACAAGGGATAGCGAAACAATTATTGAAGGCCCCAGCTTTCGCCCGGCCTTCTTGTTAATAGCCTCGTTTAACGATTGAAAATCAGACATCAGTGACAAACTCCTTAGACTTCTAGGAGTTCGGCCTCCTTGTGCTTTAACAATTCATCAATTTTTGCAACGTGATCAGATGTTACTTTCTCGAGCTCTTTCTCACCACGAGCTAAATCATCTTTTCCGATATCTCCATCTTTTTCCATCTTCTCCATCGCCTCTTTTGCCGCGCGACGGATGTTTCGCATAGAAATCTTTGAATCTTCAGCCTTTCCCTTTGCAACCTTAATAAATTCTTTACGGCGCTCTTCAGTTAACTGAGGGAAGTTGATGCGAATAACGACGCCATCATTGCCTGGGTTGACACCTAGGTCTGATTCACGGATAGCTTTTTCAATACTTGCCATTGAACCCTTATCAAATGGTGCGATCGTGGCCATACGGGCATCGGGAACTTGAATAGAAGCTAGTTGTGAGAGCGCTGTGTAGGTGCCGTAGTAATCAACCATGATTTTATTAAACATCGATGGGTGTGCACGGCCAGTTCGAATAGAAGCAAAGTCATCCTTTGCAACTTCGACTGCTTTGCTCATCTTTGTGTCAGCGTCCTTGAGGGCGCTTGCTACATCTGCCATGACTTCTCCCTTGGGGTTTTCCTTATTCTTTGATTCTATCGGCAATACCCGACCTGGCTCTATGAAATCTTGAACTAAGAAACTAGCGTTCCTATTGTTTCCCCACGCACTGCGCGAGCGATATTGCCGTTCTTCATCAAGTCAAAGATGACTATCGGAAGTTGATTTTCACGACAAAGGGCAAAAGCGGCGGCATCTGCCACTGCCAGAGATTTACTTAAAACCTCATCATATGAAATCGCATCAAATTTAACTGCAGACTTATCCTGCTTAGGATCTGCGCTATAAACACCATCAACACCACTCTTAGCAAGAAGCAGAGCTTCGGCTCCTATTTCAAGTGCGCGCTGGGCTGAAACGGTATCCGTTGTGAAGAATGGCATTCCTGCACCTGCACCGAAAATTACTACGCGCCCCTTTTCAAGGTGGCGAATTGCGCGAAGTGGGATGTATGGCTCTGCAACTTGGCCCATGGTGATTGCCGTCTGAACACGGGTTTGCACACCTTCTTTTTCTAGAAAATCTTGTAAGGCTAAACAATTCATCACTGTTCCAAGCATTCCCATGTAGTCAGCGCGTGAGCGATCCATACCGCGCTGAGAAAGTTCTGCTCCTCGGAAATAGTTACCGCCACCAACAACTATGGCTACTTGTACCCCGCTTCGGGCAACATCTGCGATTTGTTTAGCGATGTCTTGCACAACATCAGGATCAACACCGATGCCTTTAGTTCCGCCAAAAACTTCTCCAGAAAGTTTAAGGAGCACCCGCCGATACGTTCCTCTTGTACCGGGCATGAGTGCTCCTTTAACTTCTAGTTGGAATATCTAAATTCTAAGCGATGTCGCCTTTGAACTTATTGACCCACGCGGAAGCGATTGAACGCCTTAACGGCTGTTCCTGCCTCATCGAGGATCTGCTTCACAGTCTTTTTCGCATCTTTAGCAAAAGATTGCTCAATCAAGGAAACTTCCTTGACGAAGCCTGTTACGCGACCTTCAACGATCTTAATGAGGGAAGCTTCAGGCTTACCCTCTTCGCGTGCAGTTTCTTCAGCGATACGACGTTCGTTTTCTATGAGTTCTGCAGGAACATCTTCGCGATTTACAAACTGTGGTGCAAACGCTGCGATGTGCTGTGCAATGTCCTTACCAACTTCAGCTGCATCCTTAGTTAATTGAACTAGAACGCCAACCTGTGGTGGCAAATCTGGGCTAGTGCGGTGCAAGTAAATTCCAACTGGAGAATCCTTGAGCACTGCAATTCGGCGAACTTCAATCTTTTCGCCAAGAGTTGCATTTGCCTCATCAACAGTTGCCTGAACGGTTTTACCGCTAGCCATTGTTGTTGTAAGAAATGCTTCTAGGGAATCTGATTGTGCATTTTGTAGGTGAGCAAGAAGCTCATCAGCAAGAGTAAGGAAACGTTCACCCTTGGCCACGAAATCTGTTTCGCAGTTAAGTTCAAGCATCACGCCAAGATTTCCTTCAACCTTTGCAACTACCGCACCATTTGAAGTTAAACGCCCTTCACGCTTAGTGACTCCCTTGAGTCCCTTAACACGAATAATGTCGATCGCCTTGTTGTAATCGCCTTCTGCTTCATCCAAAGCCTTCTTGCAATCAAGCATTCCAGCAGCGGTTGCTTCACGAAGATTCTTAACGTCTTGCGCTGTATATGCAGCCATTTAATTAAGCTCCTTCTGTGACAGTTGTTGCTTCTGGTGATACTTCAGCTGTTCCAGCAATTTCTTTTTCCCAATCAGCTAAAGGCTCACCGGCTGCAACTGCAGGGGCTTCATCCTTTACCTCACTCTTAGCCTGTGCTGAACGTGCAGCAAGACCAGCAGCGATTGCATCAGTGATAACGCGAGTTAGTAGTCCGATTGAACGGATTGCATCGTCGTTACCAGGAATCTTGTAATCAACTTCATCTGGGTCACAGTTAGTGTCCAAGATTGCGATAACTGGAATACCAAGTTTCTTGGCTTCCTGCACAGCAAGGTGCTCCTTCTTGGTATCAACAACCCAAATTGCTGAAGGCAACTTAGTCATGTTACGGATACCGTTGAGGTTCTTAAATAGTTTTTCGCGTTCGCGGCGAAGAACAAGAAGTTCCTTCTTAGTTAGAAGTAGATCGTTCTTCTCTTCTAGAGCTTCTAACTCCTTCAGACGCTGAATACGCTTGTAGACAGTTGGGAAGTTTGTAAGCATTCCACCTAACCAGCGCTCAGTCACTGTTGGCATGCCAACGCGTGCTGCTTGCTCGATGATTGGTTCCTGTGCTTGCTTCTTTGTTCCAACGAACAAAACGTGACCGCCTTTTGCAACTGTGTCCTTAACGAACTCATATGCATTGTCGATTAACGCTAGTGATTGCTGGATATCGATGATGTAGATGCCATTGCGCTCTGTGAAAATAAAACGCTTCATCTTTGGGTTCCATCGACGAGTCTGGTGTCCGAAGTGGACTCCGCTGTCGAGAAGTTCTCGCATTGTTACTACTGCCATGACGGCATACTCCTTCTTAGGTTTATTTACGTGCGCAGCACAATAAAAAACCCGCTCGGTTTTGGCCAAACAATTTGTTAGGCCCGTCGCACTGAAATTCATCTACCGATTTAACGGACCGAGATGATTCACCGACCAGATGGTCAGGCAGTGCTGAGATGTCACCGGCTGAATTACTTCAACTGGTGCGGGGCAAATCTTACCTGAGCCGTGAGCGTGCAATTACCGCCGGACTATGCGCAAAAGCCCCCAAGCGGTGATACGCAGCACGGCTTCTAGGGCAATATCAAAGCTCATCTTGCTGACCCCATTTTCGCGCTCGATAAAAGTAATAGGGACTTCAGCGATAGATCCGCCTCTGGCAAGGGCCCTTCGAGTCATCTCTATTTGAAAGCAATATCCCTCACTAGCAATTGTTTGAATCTCCATCTTATTTAGTAATGAGGCTGAATAAATTCGAAATCCAGCAGTTGTATCGGCCACTCCAAGGGATAAAACAGTGTTTGCATAACGATTGGCAGCTTTTGAAAGCAGCTCACGAAACTTGCTCCAGTTTCGAATCTGTCCATCGGCCACCCAACGCGAACCAATTAATAAGTCAGCTGAACCTATCCACTGCATCATCGCCACTAAATCACTGACTTGGTGTGATCCGTCTGCATCCATCTCAATGATATTTTCATAACCACGTTCGAGTGCAATCTGGAAGCCAACCCGATAGGCGCTACCCAAACCAAGCTTTGCGCTTCGCTCAACTACTTCAACTCCATGGGCTTTGCAGATTTGAGCGGTGCCATCTGGTGAGCCATCATCAATGACTAAAACATCAAGATCGAGTGTGGCTAACTCATCGAGGAGTGAACCAATACTCTCAACTTCGTTATATGTTGGAATTACTACGATTGATTTACTCATGCGCGAGGATGCGCCTGTTTAAAAGCTTTTTGTAAACGCTCAGTGGAGACGTGTGTATAAATCTGTGTTGTCGCAAGTGAAGCATGCCCCAAAATCTCTTGCACTGTGCGCAAATCAGCGCCACCTTCTAATAGATGTGTTGCTGCAGAATGGCGCAAGGCATGTGGTCCCATGCGCTCTATTCCTTCAATGGCAGAGAGTGCTTCATAGACAACCGTGCGCACAGCGCGCTGATCAATTCTCTTTCCACGGGCTCCAAGAAAAACTGCCTTTTCAGATTTTTCATTAAGAAGTAGTTGGCGTCCATCATCTAGCCACTTCTTTAATGCCCGCATCGCTGGGTTACCAAGGGGAATAACTCGCTCTTTATTTCCTTTACCCAGCACTTGAATTGTCTGACGGTTGTAATCAATATCGCCTAGATCTAAACCACACAGTTCTGCCACGCGAGCACCTGTTGCATACAACAGTTCCACCATCGCAACATCGCGCAATGTCATCGGGGTTTCATCCTCTGTTGCCCTAGTTGCCATTGAATCCATTGCAGTTTTTGCATCCTCAATACCTAAGACTTCAGGCAGAGTGCGATGGCCCTTAGGTGTTGCAAGAGATGCACCCACATCACTAGTGATGTATTTGTTTTTTAACGCCCATTTTGTGAATAAGCGCACTGAGACTGCTCTGCGTGAAATTGTTGTGCGAGAAGCACCTTTGACTTGTTGGTTAGCTAGCCATGAGCGCAGGTGTACTAACTGCAGCTGTGAAATATCTACTAGGCCTATGTTTTCTAAATGTTCTAGTAATGAGGTCAAGTCCCCCATATATGCACGAACAGTGTGAACTGAGAGGTTGCGTTCAACTTCTAAATGGCGCTGAAAAGTAATCAGTAACTTTTCAAAATCTTCGCTCACGCGCCAACTTTACTCGGGTTTGCGTCCCTGACGCAGAAGGCCGAAGGTAACTGCGTCCTCAAGTGCCATTGCAGAGGCTGCAATAACGTTTTCATGAACACCCACGGTGTTCCATTCACCCTTGCCATCACTTGTTTCAACTAATACGCGCGTAACAGCGCCTGTGCCCAGGCGTCCTTCAAGGATGCGGACCTTGTAATCAGTGAGTTCTAGAACTTCTAACTCTGGATAAAGCTCCTTTAGCCCAGTACGCAAAGCATTATCAAATGCGTTAACAGGACCATTTCCAGTACCTGAACAAGAAATCTGCTTACCCTTTGCGGTTACTTTAACTTCAGCCTTTGTAAGAATGCTTTGATCTTCAGAGCGCTCAACTGTTGTTAACCAATGATCAATAGTGAAGAAAGATGGTCGCTTGCCATTCATTTCTTCATGAACAAGAAGTTCAAAAGAGGCATCTGCTGCTTCAAAGGTAAATCCGCGTGATTCCATCTCTTTCACGCGATCAACAATGCGCCCGATGAGTTCTTTATCCCCACCAAGGTCAACGCCAAGTTCTTGTGACTTTAATTCGATGGAGGCTCGCCCGGCCATATCAGAGACCAACATGCGCATATCGTTTCCGACAGATTCAGGATCTTCATGTTGGTAGAGAGATGGATCAACCTTGATTGCACTGGCATGCAGACCTGCTTTGTGAGCAAAGGCTGAAACGCCAACATAAGGTTGGCGCGCACTTGAAGAGACATTTGTAACTTCAGCTACAGCGTGTGAAATTCTGAAAGCTTCACGCAATGCATTCTTTGGCAAAACTAATTGATGCTTCTTTAACTCAAGGTTAGCAATGATTGTTACTAGGTCGGCATTACCTGTGCGCTCACCATATCCATTAAGTGTTCCTTGAACATGTGTAGCACCGGCTGCAACTGCTGCCATTGAGTTAGCAACTGCGCAACCAGTGTCGTTGTGGCAATGAATACCAAGACGCGCAGAGCTTGCAGTTAAAACATCATGGACAACTTGGGAAAGCTCATCCGGCAACATTCCACCATTGGTATCGCACAACGCAATTACATCTGCCCCTGCTTCAGCGGCCACACGCACAACCTCTAGCGCATAGGCACGGTTGCTGCGATACCCATCAAAGAAGTGCTCAGCATCAAGAAATACGCGTTGTCCTTCTGCAATTAAGTGGCTAACAGAGTCACGAATCATCTCTAGATTCTCATCAAGAGATGTCTTGAGTGCTAAATCAACATGGCGATCAAAAGCCTTTGCTACCAAAGTAACAGCTGGTGCACCTGAATCACGAAGTGCGCCAAGTAATACATCATCAGCAGCTTTAACTTTTGGACGACGTGTGGCACCAAAGGCAACAAAGGTGGCGTTCTTTAGAACTAACTCTTTTTTAGCACGTGCAAAAAACTCAGTGTCCTTAGGGTTTGCACCTGGCCACCCACCTTCAATAAATCCAACACCTAGATCATCTAAGTGCCGCGCAATAGTCAACTTGTCATGGACAGAGAGATTTAATCCTTCTTGCTGGGCACCATCGCGCAGAGTGGTGTCATAGATATGAAATGCGTCAGAGACTGGCATTAGCAGACCTTACGTACCCAACCGTGTATATCAGGGGTTGTTCCATGTTGAATTGCAAGTAAGTGGTTGCGGATCTGCATGGTTATCACACCAGGTTGTCCATCACCTGTTACCCATGTACCCATGGTTGATTTTGCAGAACCGACAGATGAAACAACAGCTGCGGTACCGCAAGCAAAGATTTCAGTGATTTCACCTGATGCAACGCCATCGCGCCAATCATCAATGCTCAGCATTACTTCTTCAGTTTTATATCCAAGGTCCTTAGCAACAGAGAGAATTGAATCGCGAGTGATTCCTGGAAGCAATGTGCCAGTTAATTTAGGAGTGATAACTCTTGCTTCGGCGCCTTTACCCTTTACGAAATAAAGGTTCATGCCACCCATCTCTTCAACCCACTTGCGCTCTTTTGCATCAATCCACACAACTTGATCACAGCCCTCTTTTGCAGCAGCTTTTTGTGCAACTAGCGATGCTGCGTAGTTTCCCCCGCATTTTGCTTCACCTGTTCCACCTTGCACAGCACGGACATATTCAGTTGAAATCCAGACTGAAACAGCCTTTGATGGATCAAAATAAGCACCTGCTGGTGTTGCAATAAGAATGTATGTCGCCTTATTGGTTGGGCGAACACCTAAGCCAACTTCAGTAGCAATCATGAATGGACGGATATATAGAGATTCACCCACTTTATTTGGAACCCAACCCGCATCTTGTTTAACCAAAGCTTCAACAGTTTCTAGAAACAGAGATTCTGGCATTTCAGGTAGAGCTAAACGCTTAGCAGAGTTAGCAAAGCGCTTTGAGTTTGCATCAGGACGAAACAGTGAGATTGACCCATCAGGTTGGCGATATGCCTTCATGCCTTCAAAGATTTCCTGACCGTAGTGAAAAACCGCGGTAGCTGGATCTAGTGAAAGTGGGCCATAAGGTTGTAACTCTGGTTCTCCCCATCCATCTTTTTCAGTCCACTCACAGACAACCATGTGATCGGTGTAGTACTTACCGAAACCACCTTCAGCAACAAGTGCATCACGTGTTGGCGCATCTTTTGCATTGGGGTTAAGAGTAATTTTCATGGTTTATAGCGCTGCGACTAGCGCATCTCCCACTTCACTAGTGCTTCGTTTTTTGTCTCCGCGAGTAAGCAAATCAGCAGCAACTGCGCGCTCAACATCACGTGCAGCATCGCTATAGCCTAAATGATCAAGCATCATGGCCACCGACATAACGGTTGCGGTGGGATCTGCAATGTTTTTGCCTGCAATATCTGGAGCGGAACCATGTACTGGTTCAAACATTGAAGGGAACTTTCCAGTTGGGTTGATATTGCCTGATGCAGCCAAACCAATTCCCCCACAGATAGCAGCTGCTATGTCTGTCAAGATATCGCCAAAGAGGTTATCTGTTACAACAACATCAAAGCGCTCTGGGTTAGTTACAAAGAACATAGAAGCGGCATCAACATGTAAATAATCTGTTGCAACCGATGGGTATTCCTTAGCAACTTCATTGAAGGTGCGAGTCCATAGACCACCGGCACGGGTTAATACGTTGTTTTTATGCACCAACGTCAGCTTCTTACGATCACGCTTGGACGCGCGCTCAAATGCATCACGGATGACTCGCTCTGCACCGCGTCGAGTATTCAAACTTTCCTCAGTTGCAATCTCTGCATCAGTACCTTCTGCAAGGACTCCCCCGGCGCCAACATATGGACCCTCAGTTCCTTCGCGCACAACAACAAAATCAATTGGGGCCTTTGTTGATAATGGTCCGGTAACACCGGGCATTAAACGTGCGGGGCGCAAATTAATATAGTGATCAAAGGCAAAACGAAGCTTCAATAAAAGTCCGCGCTCTAATACTCCAGATGGAACCGTCGGATCACCAACTGCGCCGAGCAAAATAACATCCTTCGTCGCAATCTCATCCAAAATAGCTTGTGGAAGAACTTCACCAGTGCGGTGCCAATACCCAGCACCTAAGTCATATGAGGTGCGCTTAAAGCTCACGTCATACTTCTTTGCAACAACATCAAGAACTTTTAAGCCTTCGTTAACGACCTCAGGTCCAATGCCATCACCGGCAATTACAGCTAAGTTGATAGTTTTCATTTGTCCTCCAAAAATACTGAGTGAACGTAGTCAGCTTCAGTATCCCTCTTAACTTTTGCAACGATATCTTCGCTTACATGCGAATCAACAGTAAGTACCATTAACGCTGTGCCGCCTGCCTTACTTCGAGCAACCTGCATAGCTGCGATATTGACTTTAGCTTCACCCAAAGTCTGTCCAACGATGCCTATAATGCCCGGACGATCGATATAGCGAATGAAAAGAATATTATCTGTAGGGGGCAGGTCAAGATGGAATGAATCGATTGCAACAATCTTTTGAACCTGCTTTATACCCATAAGTGTTCCATCGATAGACATCGCCTTGCCTGTGCCAGTTGTTGCGCGCAAAGTAATCATTGAGCGGTATTCATGACATTCAGCGGTGTTTGTCACTGCTGAAACCATGCCACGTTCTGCCGCAAGACCAGGAGCGTTGACGTAGGTGACTTCCTCTGCACCCACTGCCAACAAGGCGCCCTTTAACGCTGAAATTGCAAGAATTGAAGCATCATGCACTGAGATTTCACCTTTAACGCTGACATCTATATTTACAGGTAGTTCACCCAGTAATTCAGTTGCAATCCCTGACATCGTCTCAACAAGTGGCAATGAAGGACGAATATCTTCGTGGATCACGCCGCCCTTAACATTTACTGCGTCAGGAACAAGTTCACCCGCTAGAGCTTTACGAACTGAAACAGCAACAGCGATTCCTGCGCGCTCTTGCGCCTCATCTGTTGATGCACCTAAGTGAGGTGTGGCAACAACTTGATCGAGTGCAAATAACGGTGAATCTGTGCATGGTTCAGTTACATAAACATCTAATCCAGCTCCTGCAACACGACCTTCTTTAATTGCATCATATAAAGCAGCTTCATCTAGGACCCCACCGCGCGCAGCGTTAACGATCCGAACAGCTGGCTTAACCTTCTTTAATGCTTCAGCACCAATTAAGTTTGCAGTCTCTTTGGTCTTAGGTAAGTGAATAGTGATGAAATCAGATGTTTTCAAAAGCTCATCAAGATCTACCAACTTAACTCCCAGTTGTGCCGCACGTGCTGGTTGAAGATATGGATCATAGGCAATTACGTTCATTCCAAAAGCCTGCATACGAGATGCGACTAATTGACCAATACGTCCAAAACCAACAATGCCCAAAGTCTTTTCAAATAGCTCTGCGCCAGTGAACTTAGAACGCGCCCACTTACCATTTCGAAGCGCCGCATTAGCCGGTGAAATAAAGCGAGCAGATGCAAGCAATAAAGAAATTGCTAACTCTGCAGCGCTAACAATGTTAGAAGTTGGTGCGTTGACAACCATTATTCCCGCAGCAGTTGCTGCCGGAATATCTACGTTATCTAAACCAACACCAGCACGTGCTATTACTTTTAAACCTTTTGCCGCAGCAATCGCTTCTGAATCCATCTTTGTCGCAGAGCGAATTAAGACGGCATCTACTCCCTTAGCAAGTGCTGCTAGAAGCTGGCCACGATCTGCGCCGTCACAGTTAACGACATCAAATTCAGGGCCAAGTGCTTCTAGTGTTGCTGGGCTTAGCTCTTCAGCGATTAAAACGACAGGTTTAGCCACGCGCCGCGCTTCCCTCTTTATAGTCATCGCCCTTTGACTGCTTCATCCATGAAAACATCTTGCGAAGTTCGCGGCCAACAGTCTCAATTGGGTGAGTTTCACCCTTTGTGCGAAGTGACTTAAATTCAGGAGCTCCTGCTTCTTGGTCATCAATGAAGCGCTTAGCAAATGCACCGCTTTGGATGTCTGCAAGAACTGCCTTCATGTTTTCCTTAACATGTGGGTCAATAACACGTGGACCAGAAACATAATCACCAAACTCTGCTGTGTCAGAAACTGACCAGCGCTGCTTTGCAATTCCACCTTCATACATCAAATCAACGATTAACTTAAGTTCGTGCAAGCACTCAAAGTAAGCAACCTCTGGCTGATATCCAGCTTCAGTTAAAACCTCAAAGCCATACATAACCAGCTGTGAAGCACCACCGCAAAGAACTGACTGCTCACCAAAAAGATCTGTTTCGGTCTCTTCTGTAAATGTAGTCAAGATTCCACCAGCGCGAAGTCCACCGATTGCCTTTGCATATGAAAGTGTCAGTGGCCATGCACTTCCAGTTGAATCTTGTTCAACTGCAACGATGACAGGAACTCCGCGGCCTGCTGCGTACTCACGACGTACTAAGTGGCCTGGACCCTTTGGCGCAACCATACAAACATCAACTGATGTAGTTGGCTTGATGTAACCAAAGCGAATATTGAAACCATGCCCAAAGAACAAAGCATCGCCATCTTTTAGGTTAGGCAAAATTGAGTCAGTGTAAATATGGCGCTGAACATGGTCAGGTGCCAAGATCATGATCACTGTTGCTTCTTTAACTGCATCGGCCACTGATACAACACGCAAACCTTCAGCTTCTGCCTTTGCACGTGATGCTGAACCTTCTTTTAATCCGACGCGGACATCAACACCGCTATCACGCAAGTTAAGTGCGTGTGCGTGTCCCTGCGAGCCGTAACCGATGATCGCGACTTTGCGACCCTGAATGATGGATAGATCGGCATCCTCTTCGTGATACATCGTTGCTGCCACGGTATTTCTCCTTTAGTTCTGGTAATCGGGTTGAGTGTCGTGTACTGCTGGTGCTGTCTTATTTGGAATTATCTCTTTAATAGAAATGACATTGATCAACTTATCGAGCTGAGCAATTACTTGCTCGAGCGCATGGCCTTCCAAATTAACCACAATGTCCATCTGTGAGATGGATGGGTCAGTTGTTGGTCCAACAGATAAGCGTTCAATGTTGTATGCACGGCGAGAAAAGAGGCCAGCAACGCGGGCCAATACACCAGGTGAGTTTTCTACTAAAACTTCGAGTATGTGTTGGGCCATATTTATAGCTCCTGTGAATCCCAGTCAGGCGTGGTTTCACGCGCGATCATGATGTCGTCATTTGATGTTCCGGCAGCAACCATCGGCCACACCATTGCGTCGCGATGAACGCGAAAATCAATAACAACAGGTTGATCATTAATTCCCATTGCTTTTTCAATAGTTGCATCAACATCTTCTTCTCGTTCACAACTCAAACCAACACAGCCCATAGCTTCTGCAAGCATTGGGAAGTTTGGAACACGTTTTGATTCAAGGTTTGTATTTGAATATCGACCTTCATAGAACATGGTTTGCCACTGACGAACCATGCCAAGAGATTCATTATTAATGATTGCGACCTTGATTGGAATATTGTTGAGTGCACAAGTTGTGAGCTCTTGATTAGTCATCTGGAAACAACCATCACCATCAATTGCCCACACAGTTGTATCTGGTGCTCCAACTTTTGCTCCCATTGCAGCAGGAACGGCGTAACCCATTGTTCCAAGACCACCTGAGTTAAGCCATGTGCGCGGGTTTTCATATGAAACAAATTGAGAAGCCCACATCTGATGTTGTCCAACACCTGCAGCAAAAATAGCTTCAGGACCTGAGATTTTTCCAAGTCTTTCAATTACATACTGTGGAGATAATGTCCCATCATTTGGTTTGTCATAACCCAATGGATAAGCAGCTTGAAGTGAATTCATCTGGTTCAACCATGGGGTTAAATCTGGTTGATTCTTTGCAAGAGCGCTTTTAAGGGCTGGAATCAGCGCAGAGATAGTGTTTTTGAGATCACCCAACACGGCAACATCAGCAAAGCGGTTCTTACCAATTTCAGCAGGATCAATATCTGCGTGAAGAACCTTGGCATTAACTGCAAATGTTGAAAGCTTGCCTGTAACACGGTCATCAAAGCGGGCACCTAAAGTAATGAGAAGATCTGCTTTTTGTAGCGCTGTAACTGCAGCAACCGTTCCGTGCATACCAGGCATTCCAAGATGCAATGGATGGCTATCAGGGAATGCACCACGGGCCATAAGAGTTGTTACAACCGGTGCGCCGAGTAGCTGTGCGAGTTCTAGTAGTTCGCGTGATGCATTTGCTTTAATTACTCCGCCACCAACATAAAAGACTGGCTTACTAGATTGCGTAATCAATGCAGCTGCATCCAGGATGGACTGATTATCTGGGATTGACTTTGGCTTATATCCAGCCAAGTTAACAGAAGTTGGATATTTAAAATCTGTCATTGCTTGCAGGGCATCTTTTGCAATATCGACCAGTACTGGACCCGGACGGCCTGTACTGGCGATATAGAATGCTTCAGCGATCGCGCGTGGAATATCGGCAGGGTTAGTTATTAGATAATTGTGCTTTGCAAATGGCATTGTGATGCCACGAATATCAGCTTCTTGAAAAGCATCGGTTCCAATTGCAACTGAAGGAACCTGGCCTGTAATTGCAACGACTGGAACTGAATCCATTGCAGCATCTGCCAATGGTGTTACAAGATTTGTTGCACCTGGACCTGATGTAGCAATACACACACCAACGCGACCAGTTACTTGGGCATAACCTGTTGCAGCATGTCCCGCGCCTTGTTCGTGGCGAACAAGAATGTGGCGGATAGAGCTAGAAAAAATTGGATCATAGGCTGGAAGAATTGCACCACCTGGGATTCCGAACATGACATCAACGCCTGCAGCTTCAAGGGATGCGACAAGTGAACTCGCCCCATTCATCTGACTCATAGTTCTTCTCCCTTCGTTGCCTTGCATTTATAGTGATGAAACGAAAAAACCCCCAGATAACTGAGGGCGGCGCATGATCATTGTTAGATCACGCGCTGCTAAATCACCACCACAAATGTTGTGCTCATGGGGATATTCTCCAATGAATTACGCATAAGAGTCAAGGCATGAGATGCACATCTCACAATTTGAGCCAGCTTTACTCGCAGACCGCGCCTTTGGATGCAGATCCCACCAGTTTTGAATACTTGGCCAATACCCCGCGGGAGTATTTGTGACCCAATGGCTTCCAGCCAACTTTTCTAGCCTCAAGCTCTTTGGGGTCAACAAGTAAATCCAATGTGCGATGAGTGATGTCGATTCGAACTAAATCGCCATCTTTAATAAATGCAATCGGTCCACCGTCAACAGCCTCTGGTGCGACATGACCAACACACAATCCAGTTGATCCACCAGAGAAACGTCCATCAGTTAAAAGCAGAGTTGATTTGCCAAGACCCGCGCCTTTTATTGCGCCAGTAATCATTAACATTTCTCGCATTCCAGGACCACCCTTAGGTCCTTCATAGCGAATTACAACTACATCACCAGCTTGAATTGTTCCGTTCTCAAGTGCATCCATTGCAGCTTGTTCACGTTCAAACACTCTGGCAGGTCCTTCAAATGATTCAATTCCAATACCTGCGGTTTTACAAACAGCACCCTCGGTGGCAAGTGAGCCACCCAAAATAGTAATTCCAATATCTGTTGAGATTGGTGAAGAAACTGCGCGCAAGATCTGCCCGTCTGGATCTGGTGGTGCAATATCTTTCAAATTCTCTGCCATTGTTTTGCCTGTAACAGTTAAAACATCACCGTGAAGCAGGCCAGCATCGAGTAATCCCTTTAATACAACTGGAATTCCACCAACTTTATCGACATCACTCATTACAAACCTACCGAATGGCTTGAGGTCCCCCAGCAGTGGAACCTTTGAACCAATGCGATGAAAGTCATCCAGTTCAAGATCTACTTCTGCTTCATAGGCAATAGCTAGCAAGTGCAGAACTGCGTTAGTAGAACCACCTAATGCCATCAATATTGTGATCGCATTTTCAAATGCTTGTTTCGTCAAAATATCGCGAGTAGTAATTCCTTGGCGGATGAGTTCAACCACGGCAGCACCTGATGCAATTGCATAAGTATCACGGCGGCGATCAACGGCAGGAGGCGCAGCTGATCCAGGAAGTGAGAGCCCAATAGCCTCACCAATACTTGCCATGGTGTTTGCTGTATACATACCGCCGCAAGCACCTTCGCCAGGACAGATTGCACGTTCAATTTGATCCACGCGCTCTTGGGTAATTAACCCACGAGCACAAGCTCCAACAGCCTCAAAGGCATCGATGATTGTTACATCTTTTCCATCAACTTGGCCTGGCAGTGTTGAACCTGCATAAACAAAAACACTTGCAACATCGATGCGAGCTGCTGCCATCATCATTCCTGGAAGAGATTTATCGCAACCGGCAAAAGTTACCATGCCATCTAAACGCTCTGCTTGCATAACAGCTTCAACTGAGTCTGCAATAACTTCACGTGAAACTAATGAAAAGTGCATTCCTTCATGGCCCATTGAAATTCCATCAGAGACAGAGATAGTTCCAAACTGCATGGGGAATCCGCCTGCATCAATGACACCTTGCTTTGATGCCTTAGCTAGACGATCTAAAGATAAATTGCAGGGAGTAATTTCATTCCAAGAAGATGCAATACCAATTTGGGGTTTAACCCAATCATCATCACCCATTCCAACTGCACGTAACATTCCTCGTGCAGGGGCGCGCTCTAATCCATCAGTTACAACTCCCGAGCGCGGCTTCATGTTTGGCATGTGATTAGTCTAGCCTTCTGATTGTCCTAGATGAGCTAATAAAAGCGCACGAACTTTAGCTGCATCGGCTTGTCCCTTTGTATCTTTCATAACCATTCCAATTAAAGCACCGGCAGCTGGTAAGTGACCATCTCGCACCTTTTGCGTAGTCTCGGGTTGTCCAGCACATGCACGCTCGATAGCAGCCATCAACGCTGAATCATCATTGACAACTTTAATTCCACGAGCTGCAATAACTGCCGCAGGCTTTCCTTCTCCAGCAATTACGCCTTCAACAACTTGGCGAGCTAACTTATCTGTTAGATCCCCAGCATTAACAAGGGCAACAATCTCAGCCACATCTGATGCTGCAATAGGCAAATCTTTAATTGCTACATCTTTTTCATTAGCAATTCGAGAAATCTCACCTAACCACCAACCGCGTGCTTTTGCAGGATCTGCCCCAAGTGCGACAGTTGCTTCAACAACATCTAGCACGTCAGCATTAATCATCGCTGACATTTCCTTATCTGGAACTGCCCACTGTTCTTGCAAACGCTTGCGGTGAATTGAAGGGCGCTCGGGCAAAGTCGCGCGTAGTTGTTCAATCCAAGCTGCATCTGGTGCTACTGGAACTAAATCTGGTTCTGGGAAATAACGGTAATCCTCAGCCTGTTCCTTTGAACGGCCAGAGCGAGTTAATCCTGTGTCTTCTTGGAAGTGACGAGTTTCTTGTACAACTCGCTCGCCATTATTTAAGCGTTCAGCATGACGAATCATTTCACCGCGAATTGCCCGCTCCACAGAGCGAAGAGAGTTAACGTTCTTAGTTTCTGAGCGAGTTCCAAGAACATCAGAGCCAATTAAGCGCAGTGAAACGTTTGCATCACAGCGAAGTGATCCCTGCTCCATTTTCACATCACTGACACCAAGTGAGCGCAAGATGTCGCGCAGTTCTGCCACGTAAGCCTTTGCGACCTCAGGGGCATATTTGCCTGTGCCAGGAACAATCTTGGTAACAATTTCAACCAATGGAATTCCTGCACGGTTGTAATCAAGAAGTGAATACTCGGCGCCATGAATACGGCCAGTAGCACCGCCGACGTGTAGAGACTTTCCCGTGTCTTCTTCCATGTGAACGCGCTCTACTTCAATGCGGAAAACCTTTGGACCCTCATCTGTTTCGACCTCAACATCAACATATCCGTTGACGCAGATTGGCTCGTCATACTGTGAAATCTGGAAGTTCTTTGGCATATCTGGATAGAAGTAGTTCTTGCGAGCAAAGCGACTAAAAGGTGCAATAGAGCAGTTCAGGGCAAGACCGATTTTGATTGTTGATTCAATCGCCTTCTCATTAACAGTTGGCAACGCACCTGGCAAAGCTAAACACACTGGGCAGGTTTGTGTATTTGGCTCTGCACCGAAAATAGTAGAACAGCCACAAAACATCTTTGATTTTGTGTTGAGTTCAACGTGAACTTCAAGACCCAAGACTGGTTCATACTTTGCTACAACATCATCATACGTCAGGCTCATTTGCTACCTGCTAACGCTGGAATTGTTGAAAGCAATGGTGCGCCCCACTTTGAAAGCAAAGCTGCTTCAAGGGCTGCGCCTACTGAATACATTCGATCATCTTTCATCACAGGTGACATGATCTGGAAACCAACTGGTAGGCCATCTTCTTCTGCAACACCGGAAGGTAGTGACATTCCACCGATACCAGCCATGTTCACAGGAATTGTTGCAATGTCATTGAGATACATAGCTAGAGGGTCATTAGCCTTTTCGCCGATTTTGAAAGCTGTAGTTGGGCAAGTGGGTGAAACTAATACATCAGCCTTTTCAAATGCTTTGTTGAAATCTTGAGTAATGAGTGTGCGAACTTTTTGCGCGCTGCCGTAATAGGCATCGTAGTAGCCAGATGAAAGTGCATATGTTCCAAGAATGATGCGGCGCTTTACTTCACGGCCAAAACCAACTTCACGGGTCAAATTCATTACTAATTCAGCAGATGCTCCCTCGCTATCACCCACGCGAAGGCCATAACGCATGGCATCAAAGCGAGCTAAGTTGGATGAGCATTCAGATGGTGCAATTAAGTAATATGCAGCAAGGGCATATTCAAAGTTAGGCGCAGATACTTCAACGATTTCAGCTCCGGCAGCTGCAAGTAATTCGAGTGATTCTTCAAAACGAGTCCGCACACCCTTTTGGTAGCCATCACCATTGAGCTCTTTCACAACACCAATCTTCAATCCCTTAACGTTGCCTGACTTTGCAGCCGCAACTACTGCTGGAACTGGAGCGTTAATAGAAGTTGAATCTTTTGGATCATGACCAGCGATTGCTTCATGCAATAGCGCAGCATCTAAAACAGTACGTGCGCATGGGCCTGCTTGATCAAGGGATGAAGAGAAAGCAACAAGGCCATATCGCGATACGCCGCCATACGTTGGCTTCACTCCCACTGTTCCAGTAACGGCAGCAGGTTGGCGAATAGATCCACCAGTATCTGTCCCAATTGCAAGCGGTGCTTCAAAGGCTGCAAGTGATGCAGCAGATCCGCCACCAGAACCGCCAGGAATGCGAGTTAAGTCCCATGGATTATGCGTTGGACCATAAGCAGAGTTTTCTGTAGAAGAACCCATTGCGAATTCATCCATATTTGTCTTACCTAAAATAACAATGTCATTCTTCTTTAAGTTCACAACAACAGTTGAGTCATAAGGTGGACGCCAACCTTCAAGAATCTTGGAGCCACATGTTGTTGGAATACCCTTTTGTGTCATTACATCTTTGAGAGCAAGTGGTACTCCAGCCAAAGGTGAGAGCTTCTCCCCGCTTTTGCGCTTCGCATCAACGGCTGCAGCTTGAGCAAGTGCGCCTTCTGTATCAACGTGTAAGAAAGCATGCACATCTTTATCTACAGCAGAAATCTGATCTAGGTGGGCTTGTGTGAGAGCAACCGAAGTAATTTCACCACTAGCTAATTTGCTGGCCATCTCTGATGCAGAGTTGCGAATCATTCTTCACCCAAAATCTGAGGAACGCGAAAACGCTGTTCTTCTTGGGCAGGTGCACCAGAAAGAGCATCAGCTGGTGAGAGCGATGGAATAACTACATCGGGACGAAAAACATTACGAAGTGGCAAAGGATGAGAAGTTGCCGCCACATCAGCACCAGCAACTTCTTGCACGCGAGCCACAGCATCCAAGATGACTGTGAACTCATTAGAGAGTGCGACTAGCTCTTCATCGCTCATTTCAATACGAGCAAGGCCAGCAAGCTTTGCTACATCATCGCGGGAAAGGCTGGTCATGGGTGTGAGTCTAATTAACTTCGCGCTTAACTGCGAATTTGCCCGTCTCCAGTAACGATCCAGGTAGTCGTTGTCATAGCTTCAAGACCCATAGGGCCACGGGCATGGAGTTTTTGATTTGAGATTCCAATTTCTGCACCAAATCCCATTTGCTCACCATCGGTGAATCGCGTTGAAGTATTGACCATCACTGCCGCACAATCACTCAGCGCAATAAATCGAGCAGCGTTAGCCTTATTTTCAGTGATGATCGCTTCAGTGTGCTTAGTGCCATATGTAGCAATGTGCTCACTGGCGGCATCAACTGAATCGACAATTGCAACATTCATTTCAAGAGTTCCGTATTCAGTGCACCAGTTCTCCTCTGTTGCCACACTCATAGGAATTGCGCCCGCTAACGCTAAAACTTGTGCATCTCCATGCAGAATAACTCCAGCATCATGTAGAGCTTTTAATACAACTGGAACAAAATCCTTTGCAATTGTTGTGTGAATCAAAACAGTCTCGGCTGCATTACAGACGCTAGGGCGCTGAACTTTAGAGTTGATAATAATTGGAAGTGCCTTAGCCAAGTCTGCAAATTCATCGATATATACATGGCACACTCCTGCGCCAGTTTCGATTGTTGGAACCGTAGATTCATCCACAACCATGCGAATAAGAGATGCACTCCCCCGTGGAATTACTAGATCCACTTTGCCACGAGCATTTAAAAGAGCCTTAACTGTGTCGCGATCATCGGATGGCACAAGTTGGATTACATCTGGTGAAATCTTTGTCGTCTTAAGTGCATCACGCATGACTGTTACAAGAATTTGATTGCTTGCAGCAGCGTTTGAAGATCCACGCAAAAGGGCAGCATTACCTGACATTAATAAGATGACAGCGGCATCAACTGTCACATTTGGACGCGCCTCATAAACCATTCCAATTACGCCAAATGGCACAGTGATTTGCTGTAAATCGATTCCATTAGGCAAAGTTGAATGGCGCAATGTGATTCCAAGTGGGTCAGGCAATTTACTTACTTGGCGCGCGCCATTGGCAATTCCTTCTACTCGAGCCGGAGTCAGTGACAATCGATCAAGTAAAGAGGAATTAATCTGTGCTGCACGAGCGCGCACCATATCCTCTTCATTGGCGGCAATAATTTCAGCACTTCTAGCAATAATTGCATCTGCAATTGCATTAAGGGCAGCGCTGCGTTCTGCTCCTGTGGCAACGTTCAAAGTGCGTGCAGCTATGCGTGCAGTATCTGCCATTTGATTTACTAGTTGTTGGCTCATTTAAATCAACACCAAATCATCTCGGTGGACAAGTTCGCGCTCATACTCCGCGCCCATTTCTGCAGCGAGTTCTTTTGTGGAACGGCCCAGCATTTTTGGTAGATCCTCTGAATCAAAGGCAACTAAACCACGTGCAATCACAGTACCGTCTGGTCCTACTAATTCAATAGCATCGCCAGCAATGAATTCACCTTCAACTGCAGTGACACCTGCTGGAAGCAATGAAACACCGCGCTCCAAAATTGCCTTAACTGCACCAGCATCTAAAACTAACTTGCCATGTGGCTTAGTTGCATGCGCCAACCATAATAGGCGTGATGTTGTCTTGCTTGCATGTGCATGAAAGTGAGTACCAAAATCTTGACCAGCCAAAGTTTTATCGGCATCTTCTAGAGATGTCAGCAGCATTGGGATACCGGCAGAAGTTGCAATGCGCGCAGCTTCAACTTTAGTAACCATTCCCCCGCTGCCAACTCCAGCAGAGCCTGCGCCACCCAGAGTTTCGTTTTCGATATCTGCAACAGATGTAACTTCGTGAATGCGCTTAGCACCAGCCTGTGTTGGTAGGGCGTCATATAGTGCGTCAATATCAGAGATTAGAACCAATAAATCTGCATTAATCAAAAGTGCGACTAGGGCAGCAAGGCGATCATTGTCGCCAAAGCGGATTTCGCCAGTTCCTACTGTGTCATTTTCATTAATGATTGGAACAACACCAAGTTGCAACAAGCGATAAAGGGTGCGCTGCGCATTTTGATAATGCGAGCGTCGCACAACATCTTCAGTTGTTAGCAATACCTGTGATGCAGTAATTGAATGACGGTTAAAGCTTTGGGTGTATTGAGCAATCAAAAGTCCTTGGCCCACTGATGCTGCAGCTTGCTGTGTTGCTAAATCCTTTGGACGAGTGGTTAAACCCAATGGCGCAAGACCAGCAGCAATGGCACCAGAAGAAACGACTACTACTTCAGATCCGCGCTCTTTGCATGCGGCAACAACGTCAACAAGTTTATTGACCGCATCAGCATCTAGTGCAGAACCGGCTTTACCGGTGAGAGAGGATGAGCCAATCTTGATGACGATTCGCTTTGCAGAGGTAATCTGCGCTCGGCTCACTTGTCATCTCCATCCTCTGATTCATTAACTTCAACAACTGAAATCTTAGGTGTATGTGGGTCTTCAACGTTGTATTCCCACTGCTTTGCAATCTCATCATCGCTTAGAACATCATCAACACGCTCGGTCTGCTGCCATGTTGATTCAAGACGTGAATCCTCACCACGGCGATGCAAGTGACCAGCTAACTGCTCTGCCCCAGCTTCAATTGTTGGCTCCCAATCAAATACAACTTGTGTGAGGCCATCACCGATTCGGACTTCACTTCCGGCAACAGCGCCCTTTTTAAAGAGATCTTTTTCAACACCTAATTGCGCCAAGCGATCAGCTAAGTAACCAATTGCCTCTGCGTTCTTAAAGTTGGTTTGGCGGACCCAGCGCTCAACCTTTTTACCGCGAACATTAAATGAACCATCGGCATTAGCTTTAACTTCAAAGCCTGAATCATCAACTGCAACTGGACGCAAAATAATGCGTGTGCGAACTTCTATTGCTGCTGTAGCAGCACGATCTTTTTGAATCAAGCGAGCCATTGCATAGGTCAATTCCTGTAAGCCTGCACGAGATGCCGCAGAAACTTGATAGACCTCATACCCTCGATTGCGTAGTTCGTCCTCAACCATATCTGCCATAGCTTTGCCATCAGGAATATCAGTTTTATTGAGCGCGATGATTCGCACTCGATCTTCTAGTCCACCATAAAGCGCTAATTCATTTTCAATGATTTCAAGATCTTGCACTGGATTGCGATCTGTTTCCAGAGTTCCACAGTCCAATACATGCACGAGTGCAACGCAGCGCTCCACATGGCGCAAGAATTCAAGGCCTAAACCTTTTCCTTGGCTTGCACCTGGAATTAAGCCTGGAACATCGGCAACGGTAAATCGTGTTTCACCAGCTTGAACAACACCTAGATTTGGCGCAAGAGTTGTGAATGGATAGTCAGCAATCTTTGGGCGTGCTGCAGAAATAGCTGCAATAAGAGATGACTTTCCAGCACTTGGATAACCAACAAGTGCGATGTCTGCAACTGATTTAAGTTCAAGGAAAAGTGTGCGCTCTTCACCTGGTTCACCCAATAATGCAAAACCTGGTGCACGTCGCTTTGATGAGGACAAAGCCATGTTTCCAAGGCCACCGAAACCACCTTGGGCTGCAATAAAAGTTGTGCCGGTTCCAACGAGGTCAGCAATCTGTTCACCTGCAGCATCAAAGATAACTGTGCCGTTTGGAACGCCAAGGATTAAATCTTCACCTTGATGACCATCTTTTCGATCACCATAACCTTGATGACCTGAGGTTGCTTTGCGGTGTGGTGAATGATGAAAGTCGAGCAGGGTTGTAACACTTGGATCAACAACGAGAATTACATCGCCGCCACGCCCACCGTTTCCGCCATCTGGTCCGCCCAGTGGCTTAAATTTTTCGCGCTTAACAGAAACGCAACCATCTCCACCTTTTCCGGCAGAGGCGTAGAGAGTCACACGATCAACAAATGTTGTCATGTCATTAACTCCCTTCACTGCAGAAAATAAAAAAGCGAGCCGTGTGATTACGGCTCGCCCTTTATAGAGAAACCTTTTATAGAGCTACCGGAACCACAACATTCACTACGCGACGTCCGCGAGCGCGACCGTATTCAACTGCACCAGCTGCTAATGCAAATAGTGTGTCGTCTTTACCGCGTCCAACGTTCTTACCTGGGTGAAAATGTGTTCCGCGCTGGCGAACTAGAATTTCGCCTGCATTTACTTCTTGTCCGCCAAAGCGCTTAATACCGAGGTATTGCGCATTGGAATCGCGACCGTTTCGTGTCGAGGAGACACCCTTCTTACTTGCCATTTATTTATCCTTTACTTCGCGCCGTTGATGGCGGTAATTTTTACGAGAGTCTGCTTAGCGCGAAATCCCTGACGACGACGGTGACCTGTCTTGTTCTTGTAACGCAAAATATCGATCTTTGGGCCCTTAGTCTCTTCAAGAACTTCGCCTGTGACCTTAACGCCAGAGAGAAGCTTTGGATCTGAAGTAACAGATGCACCATCTACTACGAGCACTGCAGGAAATGAAACAGTGGCGCCAACAGCAGCATCGATACGATCGACGGTGACTGTGTCTCCAACTGCCACTTTTTCCTGATGGCCGCCAGCTTTAACGATTGCGTACACGTGTAACTCCAGTTCATTTTTAGCCCATGGCGCAGAACCAAAGGTTCCTTCGGGCAGAGGCTAAGGGTACGCAGCCTCTAGGCCAGGGTCAAATTGCGATTTCTAGCCCTTTTGGGCGATTCGGGTCAAGGCCTTTTCTAGGGCGTAAATCGGATCACTAGCCGCGCCTTTGACTTGGGCATCGGCCCGGGCGATAGCCCCAACGGCATCGGCAATTTGAGCTGGTGTCCATCGATTTAACTGTCTGCGGGCCTTATCAATTTGCCATGGCGCCATACCTAATTGCCCCGCTAGTTCAAAAGACTTAACGCCACGATTTACACCTGAAACTTTGGCAAGAGAACGAAGTGATGAAGCAATAGCACTTGTAATCATTACTGGATCAGTTCCCGTTTCTAGTGCGCTGCGAAGAGCAATCAGTGCTGCCGGCAAATTACCATCCAAAGTTGCATCAGCAACATCAAATCCAGTTGTTTCAACTCTGCCTTGATGAAACTTATCAATCATTACTTCATCGATTGTTCCTGCTGGTGCATCTGCTGCAATCTGCCCAACTGCTGATTGAAGTTCACGCAAATCATTTCCAAGTGCACCAACTAGAGCTGTGATAGCACCCGGGGTTGCCTTGCGTTGTAAATCAAGAAAAAGGTTACGAACAAACTCTTCTTTCTCTGCTTCTTTCTTAATAGGCTCACATGCAATTATCTCTGGCTTAAGCTTTTTTATTGCATCTAATAGCCCTTTGCCTTTCACACCACCTTTATGAACAAAGACCACTGTCGTTGAAGGATCTGGGGAATCTAAATATCGAGTGACTTCATCTTTAGATTCTTCTGGCAAATCCTGTAAATCGCGGATGATTAATCCACGGCGCTCTGAAAACAATGACGGAGCAAGTGAGTCTGCAATATCGCCAACAATGACATCTGCTGCAAAGAGATTGGTAATTTCACATTTCTCGTCTTTAAGTTGGGCGGTGAGCTTGCTTAATGCTCTATCTGCAAGAGCGGCCTCTGATCCCAGAATAAGGTAGAAGGAATTCACGTAGCATCTACCCCCATCTAATGAGATTAAACCGACCTTTGGCTCTACGTATAGTGAAATGATGATTTCGTACTACAACTGCAATTGCGCCATCTAAATCAGTACGTACAACCTCTGAGCCCAGTCTAGCCAGCGCGTCCAGAGTTTGCACCGCTGGGTGACCATAAGTATTTCCTGCCCCCACCGAAATTATTGAAATACGTGGGTGCAAAGCGGCCATGAAAGCTAGATCCTGGTACCTAGAGCCGTGATGAGAGACTTTATATATATCAACGGGGACAACATCCTTAACTAGAAGTTCCTGAACTGGTGGCTCTATATCCCCACCTGCAAAGATTGAAAATGCATCACCTGTTATTAAGGTGGCAATGCTGGAGTTATTTATTTGAGAACCATCACCTGGCATTTCTGCAAAACTAGTTGCGCTCAAAGTGGGCCAAAGAACATTTATTGTTATTGGACCAACTCTTGAACTCATTCCCCGCACCGCCTTAATCATCTCAACTCCTTTTAAGGCCGATTGAGCCATAGCGCTTTCAACAAGTGGCGCTGAGTTGACACTGACCCAGACTTGTCCAACTGTGCGCTTCTTTATTGCCCCCGGTAATCCCGCAACATGGTCTGCATGAAAGTGCGAAAGAATTAAAAGTGGAATCTCATTTATCCCTAAAGCTTTCAAACAACGATCTTCAGCAATTGGATCAGGTCCAACATCTATAACTAAGCCCCGGTGATTACCCAAATTAATCACCATCGAATCGCCTTGGCCGATATCGCAGTTTGCCACCTGCCAATCCCCTCCTGGCCAACGTTGCAGCCAAGTAATGGATATGAGAACCACCAAGGTAAAGATAATGATCTGTTTGAACCATTTCTTTAGCAACCATGAAATAAGAGTGAAGCTAGCGACGATAATGAAGCCAATTTTTCCCGTTCGCAAAGTTAAAACCGGAAAAGTTGATGCCCAATGTGCAATGAGTGCAATTGCCCCTGCTGGAAATCTAATGAACCAAATCAACACTGCGGAAAGCAAAGGTGCAAAAGGCGAAAAGAGTGCTGCAATAAAGCCCACGATTGTGATGGGTGCAACAAAGGGAGCTGCCAATAGATTTGCGATAACACTCATGGGAGCCAGATATCCAGAGAGTGCCACGATGATGGGTGAGCAGAAAACAATCGCTGCAATCGGTGGCGCTAGCGCCTGCGCTAGCTTTTCTGGCATATGTGTTGATAGTTTTTCAATGAGCACAGGTGCAAAGAGAAGAAGGCCTGCAGTTGCTAACACCGAGAGTGCAAAACCTGCATCACGCGCCTGCCATGGATCAACGATGACAACGGCGGCCATTGCAAAACCAAGTGCAGGCAGTGAATCTCGGCCCCTCTTGGTGCCCTGTGCAATTAGTAAAACTGCAGCCATCGCTGCTGCCCGCAGTACTGATGGGGAAGGACGCACAAGTGCAATAAATGCGATGAGAGATATTGCTGTTGCTGTAAGACGGAATTTCATTCTTGCAAATAGAAACTGCATCATCCATAAGACAAAAGCTGAAACAAGTGCAAAGTTGGCACCGCTGACAGCAACTAAGTGGGTTAATCCAGAGCGCTTCATGGAGTTTTTGAACTCAGCGCTTTGTTTGGAAGTATCCCCCAACACCATTCCAGGGATGAGAGCTCCGGCATCTCTATCACCAGAAAGTGAGCGAAGGCCTAAGCGAATTGCACCTAATGCACTAGCCCAATGCGAGGGCTGTGTTTGAATCTCGATGTCATTTTTTACTACAACTAACGCCGCCACCCGCGCTTCTTTACTTGCAACTATTCGCCCCTCAACGCTAAATCTTTGTCCCGGTAAGAGTTTTGTCACGCTTTGATTTGATGTCATCACGCGTATTGGTACGCGCAGATTGTAATGAATAGAGCTGTTGTTTACTAAAACTGCGCGCGCAATAAATGAATAGTTGCCAGTACTAGTTTTATTTGGATCGGTAACAACTTCGGCTGTAATCTTTGCACTTTGTAGAAAGAATCTAGAAATCTGGCTATGAGCCAGAGATGCTTGGCGAATAGACATCACCGTTGAACCTAAAAGAAGTGCACAGATAATCACCATGAATCGAAGTTTTCGACTAATAAAGGAGACTGCACCCAAAGCCAGGGCAGCAATTGCGATACGCCATGGTGCGGTCGCACTTTGAAACAACGCCCCAGCCCAGATCGCACCGCCAAGGGCAATGGCCCTGTAATCAGTTAAACGCGAATTTTGCTTTTGATTTGCGAGAATTTTGCCGCACCGATTCCACTGACATTTTGGAGATCTTCTATTGTTATAAAGGGACCATGAGTTTTTCTATAAGCAACTATGCGGTTTGCAATGACCGGACCAATTCCATCAAGTGAATCAAAATCACCAACTGTTGCACGATTAATATTGATTGGACCACTTCGCTTTGGTGTAGCAACGCGAACACCTTTGCTATTTGTAGTTGCAGCGTCCACATAGATCTGTTCACCATCGGCCAAAACTCTGGCTAAATTTATAGTGCTCAAATCCGCTCCCGATGCTGAACCTCCAGCGGCTTTGATTGCATCGATTACTCGAGAGCTGGCGGTGAGTGAGTAAACACCTGGGGTATTAACTGCGCCGGTGACATCTACAAATATCTGTGGAGCTTGCACTTGCTCAACAATTATGGGAGGTGGTGTTATTTCATCAGTGTTACCTCTGATGACAATAAATACAGAGACAATGACCACGATTGCCGACATTGCAAGGAGAGCGCGTTTTTGAATGGGTGTGAAATTTAGGTCAAACCACCAGGTAGCAAGCTTTTCAAAGATCTGTGAGAAATATTCCATGTCCCAATAGTTCAGGGCATTGTTAAATCACTGCGGAGATGAGGCTAAAGGGTGTGGATATTTACTTCTTAATCCAATAGTCATTGATGTACTTCTCGCCCTCGTCACAGAAGAAAGTAACTACGTTTTCAACACCGTACTGCTCCTTCAATCTCTTAGCAGCAATCAAATGTGCCCCTGATGATGGGCCCACGAAAATGCCATGAACTCTGGCTATGCGGCGCATTTCGGCAATTGATTCCTCGGAGCCCACATCAATAACTCCATCTAATTCATGATGGTGGCGAGTAACAATGCCTGGGATAAAGCCGTCGGCAATTCCTTCAATTAAGTGCTTTGACACTTCTCCACACAAAATTGTGCAGGATTCAGATGGTTCCAGAGCAATAACTTTGCAGTTAGGGTTTGCCGCTTTGAGTGCTTGTCCCACACCAATAATTGTTCCTCCAGTTCCAACTCCACCAATCACTAGGTCTGGCAGAACTGGCATCTGTTGCAAAATCTCTTGACCTAGCCATTGGCGGTTCTCTTCCACGTTCCATTCATTATCAAATTGCTGTGGTGCAAAGAATCCTGGCATTGCTCCGCGCCGGCGTGCTTCTTCTAGCGCATCATTAACATGGAAATCTCCCATGGTATGAACTTCTGCGCCAAATGCTTCAGAGATTGCTGTGCGCTCAGGACTCATTCCATCGGGCATGATTACTAACATCTTGTAGCCCTTAACCGCTGCAACCATACTCATTGCATTTCCGGTATTACCGCTACTTGCTTCAACAATTGTGTCGCCTGGCTTTAGTAAGCCTTCAGCTTCTGCACGCTCAATCATGTATTTTGCAATTCGCGCTTTAATAGAACCAGAAGGGTTCATGAATTCCATCTTGACCCAGATACCTTCAATATTTATTAAAGGTGTGTTACCGATGGCGTCTAGAATTGTCTTCATTGACAGGGCCTTTCATATTGTGGAACTACTCACGTGAGTATTAAGCGACGATATTAACTAGTTTTGGCGCGCGCGCAATGACCTTTTTCGGTGCGTTTGTGCCCAGTTCGGCAACAATGGTTGGGTGTGCAAGGGCTAACGCCTCAAGTTCTGCATCAGTAATTGTTGGTGAGACATCAATACGCTCTTTTATCTTGCCGTTAATTTGAATAACAGCTTCCACTGAATCTGCCACAAGAAGTTTTGGATCCACCGCTGGCCAGCCGGCAAGTGCCACAGCAGGCTTATGTCCTAAGCGCTCCCACATTTCTTCGGCAGTAAATGGTGCTACCAGAGAGACCATGATTGCAATAGCTTCAACGGCTTCGCGAGCTGCAGGATCTGCCGGCCCGCAACCAGAATCAACCGCCTTACGTGTTGCATTTACTAGCTCCATTACACGGGCAACTGCAACGTTGAATCGGAATGACTCAACGGCAAATCCTGCATCGTTTAGAGCCTTGTGTGTTGCTTTACGAAGTGAGAGATCTCCCTTAGAAAAATCTACTCCTGGAGCACTTGTGACATCTCCAGATAAACGCCAAGCACGCGTTAAGAATTTAACTGAACCTGATGGTGAAACATCAGACCAATCAACGTCATCCTCAGGTGGACCAGCAAAAACCATCGACAAACGAATTGCATCAACGCCGTGCTTTTCTAGTTCATCAGAGAGTGCAACAAGGTTGCCACGACTCTTAGACATTGCCGAACCATCCATGACAACCATTCCTTGGTTAAGCAAACGGGTAAATGGTTCATTGAAATTAACCATGCCCATGTCGCTGAGGACCTTAGTAAAGAAACGGCTATAGAGAAGGTGCAAAATCGCATGTGTTACGCCACCAACATATTGATCAACGGGCAACCAAGTTTCAATATCTTCCTTTAAAAATGGTTGATCGTGGACAGTAGATGATGGATATCGCAGGTAATACCACGATGAATCCACGAAGGTATCCATCGTGTCGGTATCTCGCTTTGATGCAGCCCCACACTTAGGACAGGCAACATTGACCCAATCAGTTGCAGCACCCAGAGGTGATGTTCCCTTTGGTTTTAAATCTAAACCTTTAGCATCTGGCAAGGTAAGTGGAAGCTGATCTGCTGGAACTGGAACCTCACCACATGATGGGCAGTGAATAATTGGAATAGGAGTTCCCCAGTAACGCTGGCGAGAGACTAACCAGTCGCGCAAACGGTAGTTACGGGCGGATTTTCCAAGACCATCTTTTTCGAGTTGGCTGTTAATGGCAGCGATTGCATCAGCCTTATTGAGACCATTGAGTGCCCCTGAATTAACTAACTTTCCATCACCAGTTGTTGCCACACCGCTTTTATTGGGATCTTCTTCCCCAGTTTCAACAACAACAACTACAGGTAATTTGAATGCTTTTGCAAAATCTAAATCTCGCTGATCGTGGGCTGGAACAGCCATGATGGCACCCGTGCCGTAATCAGCTAGAACATAATCACTGGCCCAGATTGGTAGCTTTGCACCATTAACTGGGTTTATTGCATAGCGATTTAAGAAAACACCGCTCTTAGGGCGATCTGTAGCCAGGCGATCGATATCGCTATCAGCCTTAATCTTTTCAAGATAAGAATTGAACTCTGTTTCAACACCAGTTCCCACAACTAACTCAGCAGCTAGTTCACTATCGGCAGCAACAACCATAAATGTTGCGCCATACAAAGTATCTGGTCGGGTTGTATAGATAGTTACTGGCTCTGTGCGGCCCTCAATAACAAATGAAACGTTGGCACCGGTTGAGCGTCCAATCCAGTTGCGCTGCATCATCAAAACTTTTTCAGGCCATTTACCTTCTAATTGAGCCATGTCATCGAGCAAACGATCGGCATAGTCAGTGATCTTGAAATACCACTGATTCAACTTCTTTTTCGTAACAGCAGAATCACATCGCTCACATAATCCAGCAATAACTTGTTCATTAGCCAAAACAGTTTGGCAACCAGGACACCAGTTCACAGCTGAATCTTTTCGATAGGCAAGTCCGCGCTCGTGCAGCTTTATAAACAACCATTGATTCCATTTATAGTATTCAGGATCGCACGTATTAAAAACACGGTCCCAGTCGAATGAACATGCGAAACGACGCATTGATGCTTTTTGAACTGCAATATTTTCATACGTCCAGATACGCGGATCAGAGTTACGCTTGATTGCAGCATTTTCAGCAGGTAAACCAAAAGCATCCCAAGCAATCGGGTGCATAACGTTAAAACCTTTTTGAACCCAGTAACGGGCAATCACATCACCTAATGCATAGGCCTCGGCATGGCCCATGTGAAGATCACCGGATGGATAAGGAAACATATCCAAGACATATTTCTTCTCACGCGTGTCATCTGCACGCCCTGACTTAAATGGCTGTACTTCATCCCAAATGGGCAGCCACTTTTCCTGCACGTAGGCAAAGTCGTATGCCGCGTGCTCGCGCTCGTCATTCACGTTCTTATTCATACGTGGAGCTAAGGGGATTTGAACCCCTGACCCCCTGCATGCCATGCAGGTGCGCTACCAGCTGCGCTATAGCCCCATTTACTTCAAGTGCAGACCTTACCGCATACATGTGCGGTGGTTTTAAACGAAAGTTGCTCCACTTTCTTCGCCATAGACAGGTTCTGGAATAGATCCAGCGTTGTGTTCTACTAAATTCCACTGGCGGGGATTTCTTTGCAGGACAGACCACGATGCATTTGAAAGTCCGCCTAAAACTCCCCAATGAGAAAGTGGAAGTTGTAGCAATTCACCTAGGACACATCTGGCAGTTCCGCCATGTGTTGCGACAACTAAGAGTTGTTCAGTTTTTCCTTCTAAGGCTTTTAGGATTTCGCCAACTGCGCGGGATGCAACTTCACTACGTCGCTCTCCTATTGTTCCAGCGGGATTATCTTCGCCATCAATCCAGCGAATAAAATTGTGAAAATCTTCTGCTCGATTTTGTGAACCGGTTTTTCCTTCCCACAAACCACCATTAGTTTCACGCAGCGATTCATGTGAAGAAAAACCTAAGCCAGTTAAATCTGCGAGAGCTTGCGCAGTTTCTTTAGCTCGACCTAAATCACTTGCAATAATCTGTGTTGGATTCATTCCTGCTAACACTTGTGCTGCACGAGTTACTTGTACTTTTCCAACTTCATTGAGCGCAATATCAGAGTGACCTTGAAATCGATTGATCTTATTCCAGTCTGTTTGTCCATGGCGCCAAATAACTATGCGATTACCTACCATTTAGTGCAGCTTCCTTCACAGCATCTAGTTCAATCGTTGGGCAATCATTCCAAAGACGATCAAGCATGTAGTACTTGCGAAGCTCAACGCTTTGAATATGTACAACTAAATCTGAGTAATCCAGCAAAATCCACTCAGCACCTTTTTCACGGCGTGCTGGCTTTTCTCCAATTGCTTGAAGCTTACGTTCAACTTCATCTGCAATTGAATCAACTTGCGCTGAGTTCTGACCTGTTGCAATCAAAAAGACTTCGCTTAAAACTAATTGATCTGATAAATCAATAGCGATTAAATCCGTGCCAATCTTTTCAATAATGGCATGGGCGGCTACTTGGGTTATCTCACGGGTTTTGCTACTGATTGTCATAGAGCCCATTCTCTCTTATAAATCCCGCGACAATTTCCGGCACATCAGCGCTCAATCCCTGGCGAATCGTTGTTGCGGCAGTATCAAGGGCCTCAATATCAATTCCAGTGTCTGGATATCCAGGGCGGTTGATGCAGATAACTGAGACCATTTTTTGTAAATCGTGGGCCCTGTGCCACTGATCCATCTTTGAAAAAGCATCTGCTCCAACAATCAAGTAAATCTGATCATCTGGAAATGTCTGACTAATCGCTTCAACGGTATCAATTGCATAGCTAGGGCCTTGGCGCAGGATTTCAATGGGATTTACCTGCACTTTATTCTTAATTTCCTCTGGCAACGTTGAAACTGCTAACTCACACATCTTGCGGCGCTGTTCTGGAGAAGCAGTTGGCTCGCAACTTCTAAGTAAAGGTTGGCCAGCAGGAATAAGAAGAAGTTGATCAATGAGATCTTTTTTAAATAGTTGGGTAATTACGTGCAGATGACCACGATGAATGGGGTCAAAGGTTCCGCCGTACATTCCAACGCGGGACAAATTAGTCCCGGTCTAGGCGAAGAGTTAAATAAAGAAGAAATGAAAGAACGGAAAAACCAATAATGCCAAATGCATAAGGGGGCATTGGAAGTTCGCGCACAGCCTCGGTTGCTAAATTGATCATGGTTGAAATCCTACTATGCCAATCCATTAAGTAATTGCTTAAATCCAGCCTCATCAATGACTGGCACGCCGAATTCTTGTGCTTTAGCTAACTTTGATCCTGGGTCTGTGCCGACCAATACGTAATCAGTCTTCTTAGATACTGCGCTAGCGGCCTTGCCGCCATGGCCTGTAATGGTTTCAGAGATGCCATCGCGGGTGAAAGATTCCAAACCTCCGGTTACAACAAAAGTTAAGCCAGCTAGAGTTTGTGGCATCTGCACAACTTCTTGTTGCACAACAGTAACGCCAGCAGCACCCCACTTTCGAATAATTTCACGGTGCCAATCAACGGCAAACCATTCAACTATTGACTGCGCAATTGTTGATCCCACACCATCTACTGCTGCTAGCTCTTCTGTAGAAGAGGTTGAAATCCTGGCAATAGATGAAAAATTTGTAGCTAGCGCTTGCGCAGCCGTAGGACCAACATGTCGAATAGAGAGCGCAACCAAAGTTCTCCAGAGCGGTTGCTTCTTTGCTTGCTCTAGTGCGGCAAGAAGCTTTGCGACATTTGCACCAGCTGTTCCATCTTTTTTAGTAAAGAACTCACTCTTTGCCAATTTCTCCTCATTTAAATCAAATAGATCTGATTCATCGGTAATTATTTTAGAGTCAAGCAATGCAACTGCAGCTTCATAACCCAGAACGTCAATATCTAGAGCAGCACGAGATCCAATGTAGTAAATGCGCTCACGCAACTGTGCAGGACAACTTTGTGTATTGGGGCAACGAATATCCACATCAGCCTCAGACATTGCGCGCAGCTTTGATCCACACTCTGGGCAGTTCGTTGGCATAACAAAGGCCCGCTCACTTCCCGTGCGTTGCTCAATGACTGGGCCTAGAACTTCTGGAATAACATCGCCTGCCTTGCGAATAAGAACAACGTCACCGATTAAGACACCTTTGCGAACAATTTCCTCAGCGTTGTGAAGGGTCGCGTTGGTAACTGTTGAACCTGCAACTTTAACCGGCTCCATAAAAGCAAATGGTGTTACGCGACCCGTGCGCCCAATGCTCACCTTGATATCTAGAAGTTTGGTAGTTACCTCTTCGGGTGGATACTTATAAGCAATAGCCCACTTAGGCGCACGGGATGTAAAGCCCAACTGCGCCTGCTCACTCATGGAATCGACTTTAATTACTACGCCATCGATTTCATGTTCAACATCATGGCGGTGTTCTTCGTAATACTTAACAAATTTCTCAACTTCAGCACGGCTCTTACACACCTTAAAACGATCACTTGTTGGCAGGCCAAGTGAAGCCAATACGTCATAGGCATTACTTTGAGACTCAAATGAAATACCTTCTCTTGCCCCAACTCCATGAACAACTACCGAGAGTGGGCGCGATGCAGTTACTCGTGGGTCTTTTTGACGCAATGACCCAGCGGCACCATTGCGTGGATTAGCAAACAGGGCCTTACCCAATTCCTCTAAAGACTCATTGAGTTCATTGAACGCTGCAATGGGAAAGAAGACTTCTCCTCGAACTTCAATTAGATCTGGAAGCTTCTCACCTTTGAGAGCATGTGGCAGATTCTTAATAGTTTTAACGTTGAGCGTGACATCTTCACCTGTAACACCATTGCCACGAGTTAACCCACGCACCAACTGGCCTTTATCATAGGTCAAGTTAATTGCTAAACCATCGACTTTGAGTTCGCATAAGTAGGAAGGTTTAGGAACTTCTTTTTCGATGCGATCAAACCATGATGACAGCTCATCACTATCAAAGACGTTATCTAAGCTCATCATCTTTTCAATGTGATCACGTTGCTCAAATTGAGTAGCAAACCCTCCACCCACGTGCTGTGTTGGTGTATCAGCCTCGCGAAGCTCAGGGTGCTTAGCTTCTAGCGCAGTTAACTCTTTTAATAATCCATCGAATTCTGCATCAGTAAGAGTTGGTGCATCTAATACATAGTATTTAAATTGATGATCACGAATTTGCACCGTGAGTTCACTCATGCGGTGGCGGGCTTGATTACTCATTACTCAGTCTCACAAATTGTGGCTGAACCTACGACGCGATCACCATCATAAATAACCATCGCCTGGCCAGTTGCTAACCCTAAAAGAGGTTCATCTAGGTGAGCAGTGAGCAATGTTGCATCAAAGAAGTATGAACAGGGAAGTGCTGCGCCATGTGCACGCACTTGAACAAAGCCGCGTTGTGGTTGCTCAGTGACACCTGGCCCACACCACACAGCCCTCTCACCGCGCATAGTCGATACGGCTAAATCTTCACGTGCGCCAACCACAACGGTGTTGCTCACAGGCTCAATCTTTAAAACAAATCTCGGTGAACCATCAGCAGTTGGAACCGTTAGGCCCAAACCTTTGCGCTGGCCGATTGTGTATGTGTAAGCACCTTTGTGTTCGCCAATCTTCACACCGTCTTGATCAACGATTGGGCCCACTTCACTACCCAAACGATCGCGTAACCATCCTGCGTTATCACCAGATGGAACAAAACAAATATCATGACTATCTGGCTTTTGCGCAACAGCTAAGCCGCGAGCTTCTGCCTCTTTGCGAATATCAACTTTAGTTGTATCCCCTAGTGGAAAAATCGCACCTTCAATTTGTTCGACAGTTAATACTGATAGAACGTAAGACTGATCTTTTGAATGATCTACTGCGCGATGAAGTGTCTTACCAGAGTCAGAAATCTGTGTTCTTGCATAGTGACCTGTAACAACGCCATCAAAGCCCATAGCGCGTGCACGATCTAGAACTGCAGCAAATTTAATCTTTTCATTACAACGCAAACATGGGTTAGGTGTTCTCCCAGCTGCATACTCAGCTAAAAAATCTTCAACAACTCCATCATGAAACTCTTCAGCCATATCCCAGATATAGAAAGGAATTCCGATGACATCGGCAGCGCGGCGGGCATCATGTGAATCTTCAATCGTGCAACAGCCTCTAGCACCGGGGCGATACTTCTGAGGATTTGAAGAGAGCGCTAAGTGCACACCAATAACGTCATGGCCAGCCTCAACTGCGCGGGCAGCAGCCACCGCTGAATCAACGCCACCACTCATTGCTGCAATTAACTTCATGAAAGATTTGCCGCCCTTCCACGAGTAATTACATCAGGCAGTACTGACACTGCGAAATCCACGTCTGCGCTTGTGCTTGTCGCCCCAAATGAAAAGCGTAATGAAGATTGTGCGCTTACTTCGCTGTGTCCCATAGCAAGGAGCACATGGCTAGCTTCATGGACCCCAGCGCTGCAGGCTGATCCTGTTGAACAGGAGATGTTTTGTGCATCCATGAGCAATAGCAAAGTGTCACTTTGTGTTCCAGGAAAGGTGACATTGACGATTCCAGGCAAGCGATCTGATTTCACACCATTAATAATCACTTCAGGCAGTGCAGAAGTAATACCTGCAATAAAGGAGTCACGCAGTGCGCTTACGTTCTCTACATCGTAATACTTGCTCTTAGCTGCTGCAGCAAAAGCAACAATTGCCGGTGCATTTAAAGTTCCACTTCTAATCTCACGCTCTTGTCCCCCACCATGGAGCAATGCTGGGATTTCAACTGCTCTGCGCAAAATAAGTGCGCCAATTCCTAGAGGTCCTCCAACTTTATGGGCACTCAATGACATTGCATAAACGCCAAGATCGGCAAATGAAAGCGGAACTTTCTTAAAGCTCTGCGCGGCATCGGTGTGAACTGGAATTTCTCCAGCAATTTCAACAACCTTTGCAATCGGTTGAATAACTCCAGTTTCATTATTTGCGTGCATCACGCTAATTACTGCAATCTCATTGCCTCTGGCAGTAACAAGTTGAGCAAGAAATTCAATGTCTATTACGCCATTAGCGTTAACCGGGATTTGAATAATTTCTGCACCCTCATGAACTTCTAGCCAATGTGCAGGATCAAGAATTGCATGGTGCTCGATAGCACTGATAACCACAACGTGCTTTCCCTTATCGCGTCCTTGCCAATACAAACCTTTGAGCGCAGTGTTATTTGCTTCTGTACCTGATGCTGTGAAAATAACTTCACTGGGCAGACAACCCACTTCTTTAGCAATAACTTCTCTGGCATCTTCTAAAGTTTTTCGTGTTGCACGTCCATGTGTATGCAAACTTGAAGGATTACCCAAGCGTGCTAACTGGGCAGTCATGGCAATTAACGCTTCTTCAACCATGGGCGTTGTGGCCGCATGGTCTAGGTAGATAGAGGACATGGGTCCAATCTTAGGCTTTGAGGGCTTTAACGCCTTCAGTGGCAGGAGGCAGCACGGCAAAGAGATCGCCCACAACACCAAAATCAGCTAATTCAAAAAGTGGAGCTTCTGGATCTTTATTAACCACCACGATGTTCTTGCTTGTTTGCATACCTGCGCGGTGCTGAATTGCCCCTGAGATTCCGCATGCAACATAGAGCTGTGGGCTCACAGTTTTTCCGGTCTGACCAACTTGGTGAGAATGTGGATACCAACCAGCATCAGTTGCTGCGCGTGATGCGCCAACTGCTGCGCCTAATGAATCTGCAAATGCTTCCACCGATGCAAAATCTCCGTTAGTTCCACGGCCACCTGAGACAACAATGTTGGCTTCAGTTAACTCAGGTCGACCACCCTTAACTGGAGGTTGCGAGGAAGTAATTGTTGCTTTCTTAGACGAATCAGAGATTGGCGCAGTTATGTTTTCAATTAAAGGCGTAGCCGCGGCAAAGTTTGCAGTGATGGTGTTTGGGCGCACAGTAATAATCCCAGTTCCTTCGGCAACCTTTGAGTGCACAGTTGTGGATCCACCAAAAACTAATTGAGTCGCTGTGCAATCTGACGCAATATCTACAGCATCAGTAATAATGCCAATCTTTAGCTTCATTGCCACACGTCCAGCAACTTCTTTGCCAAATGCGTTTGAAACAACTAGAACTGCCGATGGCGTGGTTTGCCCGATGACATGTGCGAGCGCATCTGCGCATGCTGCAACGCCATGCTTTGTAAAATCATCTGATTCAATCACTAATACTTTTGTGACAGGTCCCTGAGTAATGGAGGCTGCATACGCTGCGCCTTTTCCAACAGGTGCTAAAACAAGAGCGGTTACTTCACCAATAACTGCGCCAGCAGTTGCTATTTCAACCGTTGCTTTGGTGGCCTTTTCGCCGGCAAAATCAGCGAGAATTAACACAGTGCTCATATCAACTTCTTCTCACTCAAGAAATCAACAAGTTTTTGACCAGCTGAGCCATCATCTGTAACAACAACACCTGTGGCACGGGGTGGACGAGGAGCTGCATCAATTACTGCAGACCATGACTTTGTGAATTCAGCACCCGTGCTAGCAAAGTCACGAATATCAATTGTTTTTTTCTTCGCGGCCATAATGCCCTTAAAGGATGGGTAGCGAGGTTCATTAATCTTTTCAACAACGCTAATTACGCAAGGAAATTCTCCATGGACTTCATCAACGCCAGCTTCAGTAACTCGTGTAATCGAGACCTTCTTGGCACCTGGATCTACTGTGACTTTGGAGGCAAAAGTTAATTGAGCACATCCCAGCTTCTCACTCATCATCGCTGGCACAACGCTCATACGAGCATCCGTTGACTCAGTTCCGCAGATAACAAGGTCATACTCACCTTTAGAGATGACATTGGCTAAAACTTCAGCGGTAACAACAGCATCTGCTCCAACTAGAACAGCATCACTAATCAAAATCGCATCATTTGCACCCATCGATAGGGCCTTTCGCACAGCTTCAGTTGCACGCTCTGGTCCCATTGAAATAACTGTGACTGTGTTAGCGCCACCTTCTTCATTGCCGCCATGTGCTTCTGCAATTCGAAGTGCTTCTTCAACAGCATATTCATCTAAGTCATTGAGAACTGCATCGACGTTGGCGCGATCGAGTAATCCACCAACCATCTTCTTCTCAGCCCATGAATCTGGGACCTGTTTGATGCAGACTGCGATCTTCATGTGGCCAAGGTTACTGGCCAGTAACCCGAAAGGCCAATTAAATGTGCGGGTAAATACCATCTATTAAGGGCAGTATTGCGCCGTGCTTGCAGCTGATCCCCGAACCCTTGGTGCCACCGTCACTGAAGGCGGAACAAACTTTGCCATCTGGTCCAATGCCGCCGATGCAGTGGAGCTGTGCCTTTTTAATGAGGTCAATGGCAAGTTAGTAGAAACCCGCTTTGCAATGTCACATCGCAACGGACCAATCTGGCACGGCTATCTAGCAGGCGTGCGCCCAGGTCAGCGCTATGGCTACCGCGTCTATGGACCATGGCAACCAGAACACGGCGTGCGCTTCAACGCTTCTAAACTTTTGATTGATCCTTATACGCACTCACTTGATGGGCAACTTCATTACGTCCCTGAAATCTATGGCCATGTTGCAACCGATGGTGTGGGAACTGGTGATCTAACTATTCGCGATGATCGCGATAGTGCGGGAAAGCTTCCTTACAGCGTTGTTACTGATCACCGCGCTCGCGAGATCAATCGCCCACTAGTGCCATGGGCTAAGACAATAATTTATGAAGCACACGTACAAGGCTTAACTGCAAAGAATTTAGATATACCAGAAAATGAGCGCGGAACATATAAAGCACTCGGCCATCCTTCAACAATTGCGCATTTAAAATCTATTGGGATAACAGCACTTGAGCTTTTGCCCATTACAGCATCAGTGACAGAGCCAACGATCTATGCACGTGGTCGCAAAAACCATTGGGGCTATAACTCTCTAGCTTTCAGCGCACCACATGCTAACTATGCCTCAACTCTAGATCCCGTTACTGAGCTGCAAACCTCTGTAGATCAACTCCACAACGCAGGCATTGAGGTGATATTAGATGTTGTCTATAACCACACTGCCGAAGGTGGAGTGGGCGGACCAACATTGTCTTACAAGGGAATTGATAACAAGGCTTACTACCGCCAAGACGCTGATGGAAATTACATTGATGTCACTGGTTGCGGAAATACTTTTGCTGCAAGTAATCCTCACTCTGTTCGACAAATCATTGATTCACTGCGATGGTGGGTTGAAGTAATTGGTGTGGATGGATTCCGCTTTGATTTAACAACCGCCCTCTACACAAGCAATAGTGCCTTTAATTCATCACTGCTGTCGGCAATTGAATCTGACTCAGTTCTGCGTAACTTAAAAATGATTGCTGAGCCATGGGATATCTCCCGCTATTCACTGGGTGATTTTCCTCATCCCTGGCGCGAATGGAACGATGCTTATCGTGACTCAGTGCGCCAATTTTGGTTAGGGGACCTTGAGCGCGGTTACGGTGAAGGTGTTGCAGATATTGCCAACAGCATTAGTGGTTCTAGCTCAATTTTTTACTATCGCGGTCCAACCTCATCCATTAACTTTATTGCTGCCCATGATGGCTTCACTCTTCATGACATGGTCACCTTTAACGGCAAACACAATGAAGCTAACTTAGAAAACAACGCTGATGGAAGTGATTCCAACAGATCATGGAACGTTGGCATTGAAGGTGAAACAGATGATTTAGGTGTTAACACCATTAGGCATTGGCTCAAGAAATCAATGCTTGCAACTCTGATGCTCTCATCAGGTGTTCCTATGCTCAATATGGGCGATGAAGTTAGTCGCACCCAAAACGGTTCTAACAATGGCTATTCACTTCCAATAGATTTCAATGAAGAAAGCGCATCAACTCTCAATGCTGGTTGGGCGCTGCCTTGGAACTTGGATGAAAAGGGCAAAGATATTTTGGCTGCAGTGCAAGAGTTAGCAAAGATTCGCGAAACTTATTTAGCCGATGTTACCTCAGAGTTTTTCACAGGCATCGTTGATGAAGGAACAAAACGTAAAGATATTGCGTGGTTATCGTTAGGTGGTCACGAGATGGGCGATGATCACTGGCAAGATGAAGAGAAGCGAAGCATAACTGTCTTCGTTGAAGCAGATCCAAATCGTGGGCTACTGCTCCTTATGAATTCTTCAAAAGCCGCAACTGTTTTCACATTACCTGATAACACATGGGGTCAAGCATTTCGATGCATCTTTGATGCTGCGCAAGATGTTGCAACCTATGAGCCAGCAATCGCAGCCCCGCAAGCAAAAATCACAGTTGCTCAGCACAGTGCCCAAGTCTGGCTAGTTACTCGTACTAGGTAGTAATCTACCCATTCGAGTAAAGTAATAAATGTGTTAGCAATTATTGCTCCGGGGCAGGGTTCCCAAACTCCAGGAATGTTTAGTTCTTGGGTAACCAACCCCGAATTTCATGCGCTTCTATCACAGTGGTCTATGCGTATTGATTTAGATTTAATCCGACTTGGCACAACAGCTGATGCCGATGAAATCAAAGACACTTCCAATGCCCAACCCCTTATCGTGGCTGCATCTCTATTAGGTGCTCATTCACTTGGCATTAAGAATTATTCCTACACATCAGGTCACTCAGTGGGCGAATTAGCCGCAGCGGCAATGAGCGGTGCAATCTCTGATGAAGATGCTTTGCGTTTAGTAAGAGCACGCGGAATAGAGATGGCAAAAGCTGCAGGGCTCTCCCCTGCTGGAATGTCTGCAGTATTAGGTGGAGATCGTGACATCGTTTTGAAAAAACTCAATGAGCTGCAATTAGTTGCCGCTAACGATAATGGTGGTGGACAAATTGTGGCTGCGGGTGATTTAGAAGCTCTTGCCACGCTTTCTGAAAACCCACCTGAAGGCGCACGTGTTCGAGCGCTAGCTGTTGCCGGAGCTTTTCACACAAGTTTCATGGCACCTGCTATTGAACCACTGCGCACACTTGCTGCGACTATTCCAACTGCCCCGACAACAATCTCAGTAATTTCTAATAAAGATGGTGAGGTTGTGACAGATGGGGCGCAGGTGCTTACTCGCATCGTTAACCAGATTGCTAATCCTGTTCGCTGGGACTTATGTATGCAAGCCTTTAAAAATCTCGGCGTTACGGGTGTCATTGAATTACCACCGGCTGGAACTCTGGTTGGCTTGCTCAAGCGTGGTGCTCCAGAGATTGAAACATTCGCCCTTAAGAGTGCAGATGATGTGTCTGCCGCTAAGGAATTTGCAGGAAGGCACGCATGATAATTAAATCATCACCCACGACTAACAGTCAGATCCTCTCTGTTGGTTCTTATCGCCCTAAGCGTTTAGTGCCTAACTCTGAAATTGTTGATCGCATTGAATCAAGTGATGAATGGATTCAACAGCGCACAGGTATTGAATCTCGTCGCTTTGCAGGTCCTGATGAAACTGTAATAACTATGGCTAAGGCGGCATGTGAAAGTGCGCTTAAGCGAGCTAAGTTAACGATGGCCGATATCGATACTTTGATTCTCTCTACTATTTCTTATCCCTACCAAGCCCCAAGTGCTGCAACTGAACTCATCAATGAACTTGGCAATCCCAAAGCGGCAGCTTTTGATATCAGCGCAGCTTGTGCCGGCTTTTGCTATGGCGTTGGTATGGCAAGTGATTTAGTGCGTGGTGGAACATCTAAGAATGTATTGGTGGTTGGTGTAGAGAAGCTTTCTGACTTTACTGACCCAGATGATCGCGCAACTGCTTTTATCTTTGCCGATGGTGCTGGCGCAGTTGTAGTCGGACAAAGTGCTGAAGCAAAAATTGGACCAACAATCTGGGGATCAGATGCTGATTCACGCGATGCGATTTTGTTAAATCCTGCTTACACAGAGTTTAGAAATGCTCCTGATAAAGGTGTTGCTCAATTAGGTTGGCCGAATATTTCCCAACAAGGTCAAACCGTATTTCGTTGGGCTGTTTATTCCATGAGCAAAGTTGGTCTCAAGGCTTTGGAGTCTGCCGGCTTAGGCGTGAATGACCTTGATGTATTTATTCCTCACCAAGCAAATATTCGCATCATTGAAACAATGGTCAAGGAAATGAAATTGCCAGATTCAGTTTTAGTTGCTGATGACATTCGTGTGAATGGAAATACATCAGCGGCATCAATTCCCCTTGCAATGGATGTCTTGCTAGAAAAACATCCCGAAATGCATGGCAAATTAGCGCTGCTCATTGGCTATGGGGCCGGCCTGGTTTATGCGGGGCAAGTGGTGCAATTACCGCCTGCGCCCTGAGATTTATGACACTTACGCCTGTCTATACTCGTAAGTAAGCACCCTTTTCATAGAGAATTACCACCTGTTGATCCATTGAACTAATCGCTTAAGAAAAGGAACACATCACATGGCACTTGCACCAGCAGATGTACTAGCAGGACTTAAAGAGATCGTTGAAGAAGTAGCCGGTATTCCAGCTGCCTCAATTGAGCTTGATAAGAACTTCACTGATGATCTAGAAGTAGATTCACTGAGCATGGTTGAAGTTGTAGTTGCTGCAGAAGAGCGCTTTGGCGTGAAGATTCCTGATGAAGCTGTTACTGATCTAGCCACAGTTGGCGATGCAGTTAATTTCATCGTTAACGCAGCTAAGTAAGTAGTTAGAACTTACCTTTCATGTCTCGTCGTCGCGTTGTCGTCACTGGACTTGGTGCCACGACTCCCATTGGTGGGGATGTAACAGCTTCTTGGTCAGCTCTCCTTGCTGGCACAAGTGGTGTTCGAAACCTGACTGAAGAGTGGGCACAAAGCCTTCCAGTGCACTTTGCTGCGCGAGTAGCGACTGAACCAGCAGAACAGATGGAGCGAGTTGAACTGCGGCGTCTAGATAGATCCGAACAATTTGCACTCATTGCATCGCGCGAGGCGTGGAAAGATGCTGGTTCACCGGAAATTGATAAAGAGCGTTTAGGTGTTGTTATCGCATCAGGTATTGGTGGAGTTACAACTCTGCTTGATCAATATGACATCTTGCGCGAAAAAGGTGCCCGCCTTGTTAGTCCACACACCGTTCCTATGTTGATGCCAAATGGGCCTGCAGCAAATGTTGGCCTTGAACTTCAAGCCCGCGCTGGTGTTCACACACCGGTGAGTGCGTGTGCATCAGGTGCTGAAGCAATTGGTTATGCGCTAGAGATGATTAGAAATGATCGCGCAGATATTGTGGTCAGCGGCGGTGTTGAAGCAGCTATTCATGCAATGCCAATGTCAGGTTTTGCTGCAATGAAGGCGCTTTCAACTAGAAACGATGAGCCACAGCGCGCATCCCGTCCATATGATTTAAATCGTGATGGCTTTGTTTTAGGTGAAGGCGGCGGAATATTGGTTCTAGAAGAGTATGAGCACGCCCTTGCACGAGGTGCCAAGATCTACTGCGAAATAGCTGGCCAAGGTCTAACTTCTGATGGTTATCACATTGCAGCACCAGATCCAGATGGAGCTGGCGTGCAGCGCGCAGTTAAGTTTGCCCTTCGTGATTCAGGCTTATCTACAAAAGATATTGTTCACTTAAATGCACATGCTACTTCCACACCAGCCGGTGATGTGGCCGAAGCAAATGCTTTGCGCGCAGCCCTTGGAACAGATGCTGATCACGTTGCAGTCTCTGCAACGAAATCAATGACTGGGCACTTATTAGGTGGTGCAGGTGCGATTGAATCTGTCTTTATCGTTAAAACTTTGCAAGATCGCTTAGCTCCACCAACAATTAATATCGATGATTTGGATCCAGCCGTCACTGTTGACGTTGTTCGCGATAGGCCCCGTCCTCTTCCTTCTGGTGATATCGCAGCGCTTAATGACTCTTTTGGTTTCGGCGGCCACAACGTCGTATTGGTATTTAAGAGCATATAAATGCCAACCCCGCAGTTAGATCCACGCGATCCAGAAACCCGTATCGCTCGATTACTCGATGATGGAAAGTTTGAATTCCTTCTCCCCCGCACTGACTGTGGAATGGTTGCCGTAACCGGAAACATCAAAGGAAATAAAGTTATTGTCTTTGCCTCTGATGCCACAATCAAAAGTGGAGCGTTGGGAGTTGAAGGCTCAAAAGTAATTGTCTCTGCCTACAAAGCTGCAATGGGAGCGCAAGTTCCAATCATTGGCATTTGGCACTCAGGTGGTGCGCGCTTAAGTGATGGCGTTGCATCTTTAGACGCCTTCGGTGAAGTGTTCCAATCAATGATCTCTGCAAGTGGTCGCATCCCACAGTTATCACTTGTTCTTGGACCAACTGCAGGTGGCGGTGCTTATGGGCCAGCGTTAACTGACATTGTTGTTTTATCTCCCGAGGGACGAATCTTTGTCACTGGCCCTGATGTTGTTAAAAGTGTGACTGGTGAAGATATTGATATGGCGCTGCTGGGTGGCCCAGAAGCACACCGCAAAAATAGCGGCCTTGCACACATCATTGCTCCCACTGAACAAGAGGCAATTGATGACGTGCGCGACTTAACCGCACTCTTTGCTAACCATGGGGTTATGAAAGCTGATGTGGCCGATATTGATCTTGCAGTATTTGTTCCGCAATCAAAGGTGCGCACTTATGAAGTGCACCCATTAGTTGATGCAATATTGGATAAAGAGACAGAACACATTGAGCTGCTCTCTATGTGGGCGCCTAACATGACAACAATTATTGGCCGCTTAGGTGGTGCAACTGTTGGGGTGTTAGCTAACAACCCAGCCCACATCGCCGGTGTATTAGATGCAGCTGCTGGAGAGAAAGCAGCACGCTTTGTCCGAACCTGTGATGCTTTTGGAATTCCACTCATTGTTATTGCAGATGTTCAAGGCTTCTTACCCGGTGCAGGACAGGAATGGGAAGGTGCAGTACGACGTGGTGCAAAGTTGTTGCATGCATTTGGTGAAGCCGTTGTTCCTCGCGTTACATTAATTACTCGCCGTGCTTATGGCGGCGCCTACGTTGCAATGAATTCAAAGGCTTTAGGAGCAACGCGTGTATTTGCTTGGCCGCAAGCAGAAGTTTCAGTGATGGGCGCCGTTGCAGCCGTTCGTGTGTTGCACCGTCGCATTTTGGCAGATTTACCTTCAGAACAACGTGAATCTATGGAGTTAGAGTTAGCGGCAGAACACGACAAGATTTCAGGAGGCGTCGCACGTGCAGTTGAAATTGGCGCAGTCGATGAAATTATCGAGCCTTCACTTACACGCAGTGCTCTGGCCAAAGTTATTGCTAGCACGCCACATCGCCGTGGTGCTCATGGCAATATTCCGCTTTAGTTTGTATTAAAAGTAACTGAAACCGTTGCGCTAACAGTCTTGTTGATGGTGCTTGTGTCATAAGCACCATAATCTGCAGTCATCGTTGAATCAGGTGTAGTAATTTGAATTGGGCCCGCTTTTACATTGACCAATGATCCAAGTGAGCCACCCACAGCCTTAGTCAGTGATTCGGCGCGAAGTTTTGCATCCTTCATTGCTTCACTCATTAACTCTGGACGAAGCTCTGGCAAGTTGGAGATGTAGTACTGAGGTCCATAGTTATTGACGTTAATTCCAGTTCCTAGCAATGAACCAATTCCTTGGCTGAGCTTGGATACCAACTGCACATCCTTAGTACGAACTGTCACATCGCGAGATGCGCGATAAGAGAGAATGCGTCCAGTTGAATTACCGTTGACGTATTCCTCATTGGCATAAGTAGAAACTGCGCCAAGGGAAAGGGCATCGGCTGCTATTCCGCCTTGAGTTAAATAAGAAGATAGTGCGGCAACATCTGCATCAACTTTCTTCACCGCAGCACCGACTGTTGGTGAGGAAAGGCTGACAGAGAGAGTCCAGACTGCATTATCTGCAACTGCACTTGTCTTGGCAGATCCTGTGACAGTAATTCCATTACCGGCACGTGTTGCAAAACCGGTTCCAACTTTAGTTAATCCAACACCGAGTGCGAGTGCAATAATTACTGCTGAAATAATAATTGTTACTGCCTTACGGCGCTCTACCGTGATAATTGGGGATTCATTAACTTGGCTCATGTTTTTATTCTACCTAACTAGATTGCGTGCAGGCGAGCGACTTCGGCCATGCCGGCGCCCCTAAATTTCTCTAACTGTGAATCCCAGGCAGTTCCCATGGCCAGCGCGAATCCCTCACGCATTGAATCTTCATCAAAAGCGTTCAGCATCACATTATTGATCGCAAATTCATTCAGGAGCGCCCCACCGCTCGGATCAGTGACTGCTCTGTGAATGCCAAGCTCTGGTGTAAAGCGAAATAACTCTCCGCCATTTTCATTGCCTTCTTGTACTTCGAAGTTTAAGTAATGCCAACTGCGCAATGTGCTCGCAATTTCTGCGGCCGATCCGCCTCGCCCATTCCATTGGCATTTGGTTTTAAAAGTGCCAACCATCATTGGTTGAGGCAACCAATTCAACTGTGTATCTGCACCAACGATATTTTGTATTGCCCAATCAATATGACGGCGCAGCGCAGATGGTGCTGAGTGAATAGTAAGTAAGCCCCGCACCGCTAATTGGGCAGAAGGCGTAACAAGTCGTTGCATGCTTTTTCTCCTAGCAAGGGCGCCAAATGCGACCTTCCCCAGCTGCATTTGCTCTTACTAGTACCTCAATTGAACACCGTGCACGCTCAAACTGTCCAGCCCCACTTTAGGCATACGGGTCAGTAGGCGGTAGAGTTCACCTCAGTCGGACGCTTAATCAGTACCCGTTTCATGTAACACATATTCGGTATCGCTGGCGCAAGAGGAAGACCGTGATCCGAGGATTTCTCGGAACACCCACATATCGAAGGAAAAGTAAAAACATGGCAACAGGCACAGTTAAGTGGTTCGACTCTGAAAAGGGTTTCGGTTTCATTGCAGTTGATGGTGGCGGACAAGATGTATTCGTTCACTACTCAGCAATCCAAGGAAATGGTTACAAGTCCCTTGAAGAGGGTCAGGCAGTTTCATTTGAGGTCGTACAGGGTCCAAAGGGTCCTCAGGCTGATGCAGTTAATCCTGCCTAATTAAAACCGCTTTATAAATAACCCTCACTGGAAACAGTGGGGGTTATTTTTTTGGTAGCGGCGGAATTTCACCAACTTTTAATTTACGTGCATTGACTTGCTTTACAGGAGATAAATCTTTTCCCTTTTTCCAAGCATCTAAATATTTCCACGGCAATACTTCCCCACGGCGCACCCACCATGTATCAGGCGGTGTTGGCCAAGAGATTCCAAAATGTAAATGCGGGGCAGTACCGCGCGCACTACCTGTAGATCCTATGGCTCCGAGAAAACGTCCAGCTTTGACTACTACACCGGGTTGAATGCTGGCAGGGATTGAACGCAAGTGTGATCCGTAATAGCGGACACCATCTTCACCAATAATAGAAACGTAAAGTCCCCCACGATCAATACCTAAATTAGTTTTTCCACTCCAATTATCTGTGCGATTCACCTCATCGACCACACCATTAATTGGTGCGACAAACTTGCACCGTGCTTTAGTCAAAATATCGGTCGCAGCATAATCAAGGTGAGCTCTGGCATAGTTGACTTCACAACCTCTCACTGGGAATACATAAATAGGTGCAGCCTGCGCAGGAGCGATACTAGATAATAAAAAGATGAGTGGTAATAAACGTTTTAGCACACCGCAAGGTTATAGCGCAGCAACTAGATTCTCAGCGCTTTGCGGTCGAGTTTTGCTGTGACAATCATGTGAGGAATAGTTAAAGCCCACACAATGGTTAAAACAAACCAGAAAAATGATTTGTCAACGTTGCCGTAGATCCAAAGTCCAGCAGCAACGACAAAACTACCGATTAGCGCTGGAGTGCCAGGTATGACTGCAGACCAGAACGCTTTTAGCGCATGTGATTGATCATATTCACTCTGTGATTTTGGTAAAACAAGAGTTAAGCGGGCCGTATGTCGCATCGCATGCCAACATCCAAAGTAAACCGCGAAAGCAATCAGCGGTGGGGTTAGAACCGCCAAGGCTGCAAGTAAGAAGAGGTCAACTACATCTCGATATCTCTTTGTGATGAGAAGTGCCGCTAACGCCACAATAAAAAGAAACAAGACAATCAGCCTTAAATCCTGCTCGAAGCCTTGATGCCAGTTAACTAAATTTACGTTCACTTCAGAGAGAGCGCTTGTACTTGATGAGTTTACTAAAGGCAAGACAACTGGGATTGAACCAAAAGCTAGGACAACAAAGGCTGTGGGCAAGCGTGAACTTGATTTCTCTTTGAGGCGATCTAACTCATTGAGAAAAGCACTATCTCCTATCCCAAAGTGGACCAGGCTCATCAGAACCACAATCTGAAAGCCAAGAACATTCCACTTCAAAATTGCTAGAGCTGCAGCGCATGCAACTAATACATAAATAAAAATGAATGAAACCATGGTCTTCTTATTGGTTCGTGGAACAGTAACAAAATGATCTAGTGCGCCATGAGGAATTCCTACAGCTAGGGCACAGAGGGCAATGGCTACTTGCCAGGTGAGATTTTTTGAACCTATCAACTGTGATGCAACGAGAGAGGCCACAATTACCATGGCCACGGCCATTGAAGAGTACAAGCGCACTCGTTCAAATAGTTCTAGGCGAGTTTTCACTTCTCACTACTCTTTCTTGTTGGTAACCTGCATGACAGTATCAACTATCTCCATAGGTTATGAGAGAATTCACCATGCTCAAGTTGAGTTATTTAGCCATGCTAATTTTCACCATAGTTGCATCCTTCTGGCTTGAAATCGCCTTCAAGGTGCATGTGCTGCGGCGAATGAAGCGGGTTCTGCTGAGTCTTCTCCCCATTAGCCTAGGATTTTTGATCTGGGATGCCTATGCCATTGCTCAAGGTCATTGGTACTTCGATAAGAAACAGGTCACCGGTATTAATGGGCCATTTAACATTCCAATCGAAGAGATTCTCTTCTTCCTCATCATTCCAATAGCAGTTCTCATGACGCTTGAAGGTGTGGCCCGTATTAATCCTGAATGGAAGCATCCGGAGCTGCGAAAATGATTTACTCCGACATTGTTATTGCCATTCTCATTTTCTCAGTGTTGTTAGATTTGTTTGGTTTCAAGAACTCACTGCTAACAAGACCCATCTTCTGGTCCTCTTATGCAATTATTCTCCCCTTTCAATTGCTGACTAACTGGTGGCTCACATCCCGAAATATCGTCATGTATAACCCAGATGTAATCAGTGGCCTTCGTATCATGAGTGCACCCATCGAAGATTTGATCTTTGGCTTCGCCCTTATCCTCAATGTCATGGGGATGTGGGAGTACTGGGGCACAAAAGGGGTGCAAAAAGATTGAGTAAAAATAGATATCCTTCTACCTAGTTGTTTTAGGGGCGGTAGCTCAGTTGGTTAGAGCCCAGAACTCATAATTCTGTCGTCGTCGGTTCGAGCCCGACCCGCCCCACCATATTTACGCTAAATCGAAGCGGTCTGCGTCCATCACCTTTGCCCAGGCATTTACGAAATCAGCTGCAAACTTTTTAGTTGCATCACTTGAGGCATAAACCTCGGCAAGTGCACGCAGCACAGAGTTTGATCCAAAGGTTAAATCTGCACGGCTTCCAGTCCAACGGACTACGCCTGTCTTTCGATCATGAGCTTCGAAGAGTTCAGTAGAACCAGCCTTTGGCGCCCATTCAATATCTTGTGCAAGAAGATTGATAAAGAAATCGTTGCTTAGTTCTCCCGGTTTGGTTGTGAATACACCGATAGTGGATCCACCGGCATTTGCACCAAGTACGCGAAATCCGCCAACTAAGACGGTCATTTCTGGCGCTGTGAGATTAAGTAGTGATGCGCGATCAACTAATAAGAACTCAGCTGACTGATTAACTGCTGATTTCTTAAAGTTTCTAAATCCATCGGCATGAGGTTCAAGGAATGCAAAGGATGCAGCATCAGTTTGTGCGGCAGTCGCATCGGTGCGACCAGGTGTAAATGGAACGGTCACAGCATTGCCACTTGCCTTTTCAATCGCTGCAGCTCCACCAAGAACGATGAGATCTGCAAGTGAGATCTTTGTTGCGCCGGCGTTAAATGAACTTTGAATCTCCCCCAGCTTTGCTAGAACCTTTGAAAGCTCTGCTGGATTATTAGCTTCCCAACTGCGCTGTGGTTCAAGTGCGATTCGTGCGCCATTTGCGCCACCGCGCTTATCTGTACAACGGTAAGTAGATGCAGATGCCCAAGCAGTAGTTACTAACTGTGAAATCGTTAATCCGCTTGCAAGCAACTGCTTTTTAAGGCTTTCGATATCGGCAGGGCTAACTAGCGCAGACGTTGAGGCTGGAACTGGATCTTGCCATATCAATACTTCATTTGGAACATCAGAACCCAAGTAGCGAACTGCAGGGCCCATGTCGCGGTGCGTTAATTTAAACCAAGCGCGTGCGAATGCATCGGCAAACTCTGCGGGATTTTCGTGGAAATGCTTAGAAATCTTTGCATAAGCAGGATCTTTAATGAGTGCTAAATCTGAAGTGAGCATTACTGGTGCATGTTTTATGCCAGCAATATGCGCATCAGGAACTGCGTTTTCTGCGCTTTGATCACTTGGAATCCACTGTGTCGCGCCCGCTGGTGACTTTGTTTGAATCCAAGCAAATGAAAAGAGAAGATCAAAGTAAGTGTTGTCCCATTTAGTTGGGGTTGGAGTCCATGCGCCTTCAAGTCCACTAGAGATTGTGTTGGGACCTGATCCTGTTCCCATTGTGTTTTTCCAGCCAAAGCCCATATCTTCAATTGGCGCAGCTTCTGGTTCGGCTCCAACGTATTTCCCAGGATCACCGGCGCCATGAGTCTTACCAAATGTGTGGCCACCGGCGATAAGTGCAACGGTTTCTTCATCATTCATTGCCATGCGTGCAAAAGTTTCGCGAATGTCGCGCGCAGAAAGTAATGGATCTGGATTTCCATTAGGTCCTTCTGGATTTACGTAGATTAATCCCATTTGAACTGCAGCTAGTGGATCTTCTAGGTCTCGTTCACCGCTATAGCGCTCATCGGCTAACCATTCGGCTTCTTTACCCCAATAAGTCTCATCTGGTTCCCACACATCAACACGTCCGCCACCAAAACCAAAAGTTTTTAATCCCATAGATTCAAGTGCGCAGTTTCCAGCCAAGATCATTAAATCTGCCCATGAAATCTTTTGTCCATATTTTTGTTTTACTGGCCAAAGTAATCTGCGGGCTTTATCTAGGTTGACGTTATCGGGCCATGAGTTAAGCGGTGCAAAGCGTTGCATTCCAGCCCCTGCGCCACCGCGTCCATCTGATGTGCGATATGTACCGGCGCTGTGCCAAGCCATGCGAATAAAGAATGGACCATAGTGACCGTAATCAGCTGGCCACCAATCTTGGGAAGTAACCATTACTGCGTTGATATCTGCTTTGACTGCCTCAAGATCAAGTGATTTAAAGGCTGCTGCATAATCAAAATCAGGATCCATCGGGTTAGCTGCTGGTGAGTTTTGATTCAAAACTTTCAGGTTTAACTGATTGGGCCACCAGTCACGATTTGATGCTCCAGCTTTCGCAGCTGTTGTATGAACTACTGGGCATTTGGCATCGTCAGTCATAAATCCTCCATGGTTATTTTCTGGTACCTGCCTAGCCTAACCATAGAGTGCAGGCTTGTAATCTTGAATCTAGGGCCTTGCCCGGGCTGCTAAATGAATAGAAGTTGAGCGCCTTCTGTCATTTCGATGAAATCTGATGCACTAATAATGCCCTCGACGTCATCGCGCAGATCTAATTCAGAAACTTTATTCATATCTGCAGAAAGTCTGCACGCCCAGAGGTGGCCACCAGCAGCAACGATCTGCTCAAGAAAATCTGGAACAGATGGGATCTTCAAATCATCCAACTGCTTCTTCAGCATATGAGTTGCCATTGATGTCATTCCAGGTACAGGCATAACAGCTTGAGGTATATGTGCATTTGTACCAGGCAAGTGCATCGCGGTGTTACCGGCCGGTGAAAATTGCAGATCAGCCATACGAGATTTAATAATCATGTCAAAGCCCCAGAATGTGAAAAATAGATGCGTTTCGATACCTTCGCCTAACGCTGCATTTCCCAGAATCAATCCTGGGTATGCCATATCTAAATTTCCCTTAGAGCAGATAATCGCCATCTTGCGGCCAGTATCGTCACTGCCGAAGTTAGGAACAATTGCAGGTGTAGTCATTTCAATCCCCTTTAAACACAGCCCTTAGGCTTTGGAAGTCCAGCTATATAAGACATTTTCTTTGCAGGTTTCTTTGGAAATAATTCAAACTGCTCTTTAATGGGAAAACCACCAACGGTTTGCGTATGGCGCGAAGTTGATGACTCGCCCTCTTTCTTGAAATCCTCACGCAAGAAGTGAATAACTTCCCAATGGCGCGGCGTTAACTCGATCTCGACTTGAGCCGCTAACACTTTGGCGATTTCTTCACTCCACTCGTCATAAACGGTCATGAAGCCTTCTTCGTTTACGGTTACAGGCTTGCTGGCTATTTCAATTGTGGGCATTTTCTCTCTCCTTCTTCATCTTTATGACTTGATCCTTTCCGGCCATCGACATTAATGACGGGATAGGTAGGTAACGTCCTTTAAGCAAGATGTTCCAGTAAATCCATCTGAAAGCTAACTTGCCAATATGGTTTAGATAACTCTCTTTCAATAGCGGCATCGGACCAATAACTGGGATTGGGAATCTGCCAGTAAGCGGTTCAACGTCATAGTTAAAGTCAATGAGTAATCCTTTGCGATGACCTGACTCGATAAAGCAGTTAGCGTGACCATCGAATTCGTGAGTCATTGGACGGCCTTCAACATATTCTGCGAAGTTTTCTGAAAATAAATCGATTGCAAAGTGAGCAACTGATCCCGCTTTAGATGCAGGAATATTTGAGGCATCTCCAAGCACGAAGATATTGGCAAATTTGTCAGAGAGGAAAGTGCGCTTACTGACAGGAACGTAGTTGAGCTCATCTCCCAATCCGGAACGTGCTATGAAATCAGCGCCCATGTTCACTGGAATGGTTACAAGCAAGTCAAATGGAATTTCACGTTCATCCATTGAAACCATGGTCTTTGTTTCGGCATCGATATGTTCGATAACGAAATCGGGCTCTAAAGTAATTTTTCGTTCATCCAACATGAATCCCAAAGCTTTAGAGCAGACAGGTTTAGTGAAAGCACCTTCAAGCGGTGTCACATAGACAATTTCAACTTTGTCACGGATGCCACGCTTTTCAAAATATGCATCTGCTAGAAATGTAAATTCAAGTGGTGCAACTGGGCACTTAATTGGCATCTCGGTAATATGGACGACCAGGCGACCTCCATTAAAATTCTTAAGCGCATCACGCAAAGCTATAGAGCCCTCTAAAGTGAAGAAATCGAAAACGCTCTTGTACCAAAGCTTTGGATCATTCATTCCTGGGGTCTGATCTGGACGAGGTGTAGTGCCAGATGCGATGACTAGATAGTCGTAATCCACCTCCCGAGAATCCTTGAGATACACCTTATTTAACTGTGGATCTACCTTTTCTATCTCGGCTTGGATGTAACTAATGCCTTTTGGAAAGTAGGCTTGGCGCTTTTTGATTATCTGTTCAGGCTCATATGTTCCAAAGGGAAGAAATAGCAGCCCCGGTTGATAAATATGCTTTGAATCCTGGTCTACAACGGTAATTTCCCAAGTATCTTTTGGAAGTTTTTTAATTAACTTATTAACAACTATCGTGCCGGCAGTGCCGCCACCTAATACGAGTAACTTTTTCATAATGTCTCCTTGACAAATTTCAGGTTACTCTCTTTAAAAATATAAGGTAGAAATAAAATCGTGATGCGTATCGCTTTCGATTTTTAGGCTCAATTAATACGAGGGCTAACCCTCAATAGGTTCTGTGCAACAATTAGCTATGACACAGACAACACGTTTAGTGAAAAAGTGGAGCGCACGTGATGCAAAGAAATGCATCATCATCCCTTCTGATCTTGATCACAAATACAGTCGTGGAGTTCTCGGTGTGATTACTGGTTCTGCCCAATTCCCAGGTGCTGCAGTTCTAACTACCTCAGCTGCAGCAGCTACAGGAATCGGCATGATTCGTTTTCATAGTTCTTCAGGTTTGGCGCATTTAGTTTTGCATTCAACTCCCTCATGTGTTGTACAACCCGGAAAAGTGAGTGCATGGCTCATAGGTTCTGGGATTCCAGCAAAGAAGTATTCAGATATCACTACCTGGCTTCGCCACCGCTGGTTCGTTTTGGCGCATAAGCAAAATGTTCCAACAGTTCTAGATGCTGGAGCGTTGTATTTAGTTGGCTCTTTGGAGCAACCAACGTTGATTACACCCCACAGCGGTGAACTATCAGCCCTGCTCACAGCTCGTGGTATGCCAGTTACGGCTGAGGCTATAGAAGGAGATCCTAAAAAATGGGTGCGAGGTGCCGCTCAAACTTTAGGCGTAACCGTTTTACTTAAAGGCTCTGTCACCTATGTTGCAAATGATGATCTGCTCATAGAACTTCCTGTTGCAACCCCATGGCTAGCAACTGCTGGTAGTGGTGATGTTCTTTCGGGCATTATTGGCGCTTTGGTTGCTACCAATACAGTTGAAATCCTAAATGACATCAATAAGCTGGCAGAAGTTGCTGCAACCGGTGCGTTCATTCATGCGCAAGCAGCAAAGAATGCTTCTAGGGGTGGCCCTATTTCTGCAGAAATGATTACAGCGCAAATTCCTGGAGCCATCACTCAATTAATAAAATAATTTCTTTTTATAGGAGTAATTGTTTAGTTCAGGTTTAACCTTAAAGACATGAACGAACGCGTGCTGGTTATGGTCGATGATGCATTTGAAATGTCCACATTAGTCGCGGCTTTACGGCTGCATGAAGTAGATGTGATTGGAGAAGCCAAAAGTGAGAGTGTCGGAATTAATTTACTTCGCCGAATACAAGCTGATGTAATTGTATTGGATATGAGAATTGCTGGAATTTCTGCAGTCAAGATTGCAGTTAATATGCGCAAAGAAAATCAAAATATTGGAATCGTTATTCTTAATAGTTGCTCTGATCTTCGCCTCTTAGGTGAATCAAATGATGAGGTTCCTTTGGGAGCAAAAATACTTATAAAGAAATCAATAGTAGATTTCACAGTTTTATGCAATGCAATAAAGGAATCAAAGGTTGCAGCTATTGAAAAACATAAAGTGACATGGATTAACGGCAACACTTCTTTCCAAGATCATGGAGTTACAACACTGATGGCCCATCTGACTAACACACAGGCCGAAGTGCTGCGCTTAGTTGCCAACGGAATGACAAATGCCCAAATAGGGCGTACACGTTATGTCAGTGAAAAGTCTGTGGAACAAGTAATTTCACGAGTAGCACAGGAGTTGCATGTCCAACCAGATCAGAATAAGAATATGAGAGTGCAACTTGTTGGTGAGTATTACCGCTGGTTAGGCGCGCCACACCACTAATAGCGCAGTGTTAAAAGGTAAAGTTTGTTCTTATGGAACTACAAGAAATGCGCAATCGATGGAATGAAGTTCTCGATGCAGTTCTTGAGGTAGATCGAGTTTCTTGGATTGCATTCTTTGATGCGCGTTTGGCCGACTTTGATGGCCAAATCCTTACTTTAGATTTTTCAGATGCCCGTAAACTTTCAAGCTCTCATGAATTCTCACAGACTCGATTGAAGCAAGAGCAGATTCTCATTCAAGCAATTAAGTCCGTACTGGCTATTGATGTTGAAATAAGTGAGCGATGAAGATCAGTGCCGCAATAACCGCTATTGCGCTGACCCTATTGCTAGTTGATGTGCCACAGGTTCAGGCAGCGGCTAGCTCACTCACTCTTTCCGTAAGACAAACACCATCGGCTACCGATTCAGTAGTAACTTTCTATGGCACCATAAAACCGGCTCGTTCAGGGTTGAGCGTTAAGATTCAGGGCAATGCATCAGGTACATGGAAGTCCACGCGTTTTACGACTAAGACCACAAAAGCAGGAACATGGAAAATTGTCGCTGTTGCAACTTCATTTGATACTCCGATTAAGTACCGTGCTCAAATAAGTGTTGCTGGAAAGATTACGAACTCCCCCACACGAACTATCACCATAAAGAAGCTACCTGAAATTTCAGCTATTGATGCTTCTTTAATTGTTGAGTCCTTCGGCCCAGGTAGTCGTATTCATGGAGCCGATGTGAGCAGATGGCAGCATCCAAATGATAAACAGATAGATTTCTCAGTTGCTTATGCCTCTGGACTTCGCTTTGTCATGATTAAAGCCTCAGACACTAGAGATGAAGCAGATGCACTTGCGCTTAAGTACCTCATTATGGATCACGCCGCAGCGCAAGCAGCGGGTCTCTATACCGGTTTTTATCACTACACAATATTGCCTGATGTCAGTGATTCAGCAGGGATTGTCCGTGATGCAACTGCCCAAGCCCAAAAAGTTTTGTGGCGATTAGCTGCCATCGGAGGTTATACCGAAAAAGATCTTCCCTACGCCCTAGACCTTGAGAATAAATGTGTTCGCCTCTCTTCCTCAGGTGCGTGCCAGAAATATGCAACTAGAGCTGCAGTGACTTTATGGGCAGAAACCTTCTTAGGTATTCTCAAAGAAAAGACTGGAAGAACTCCAATCATTTATTCCTACTCAAGCTTTCTAGAGAGTTCAATGAATAAGAGTGCGAAATTGTCGCAATACCCTCTATGGCTTGCCCAATATGCAATTGATCCATTTAATCCCATCAATCAACCGGGGATTAAAGCTGGTGGCTGCTATGTGCACTCGTGGACTGGCGCTAACTGTGATTCCCAATGGATTATCTGGCAATACACATCGTGCGGAATTGCACCTAAATATGGCGTGCCAGGAACTCGGCTTGATCTCAATATCTTTAGAGGAAGTGCATCAGATTTCCTTAATCTCTCTAAGGACAGCTGGGCGCCAGAATTGGTAGATCTGATGCCAAATAACGAGCCAACTCAGATGGTGATCAACGCCCAATCGGCAAGTACAACAAACAAATTAGTTACCTTTAAAACATCTGTCACAAGACCTGATTCAACTCCGGTTGTGACTGGTGCGGTAAAACTTGTCTTTGATGCTGCAACTGCCCCAAAAATCAGACCAGTTCAAACTGTTTTGCGTGCCACAAGCGGTGAATGGACTTTAGCAATTAAGGGCGTTCCTGCTGGAACATATACTGGAAATGTTGTTTATACCGATGTGTCAAAAACACATGCGCAAAGCTCTCAACCAGTAACTTTCACTGTGGCTCAAGGTTCAACACCATCGCCAAGACCAGTACCAACTAAGAAGCCAACGAAGAAACCTTCAGTAGATGGTTGTGCAAATCAGATTAAGAACTAACTCTTTCCTGCTCTACTAAAAGTAGATCCAATGCTTCAAGTTCGCGATCTACTAGATCTTCATAGGCAACAACTGAAGCTTTTCGCTCTTTTGCACTCCACCCAAGCACTGGCGCAATAATGGCGGCAATTTCATCAGCTAAATGCACGCCATTATTACTGGCTTCAAAAGCTATCCGGGTTCGGCGCGAAATAACATCATCAACTGTTCGTGCACCTTCATGACTTGCCGCATATTCAATCTCGGCCTTTATATAAAGCAAATCTTTATCCACTTTTGCCGCCAGCTTTGGGTTCACCTCAATAAGTGCAATAACCTCACTAATCATTGAGCCATAGCGATTGAGCAAGTGAGTAATTGTTTGGGCATCCAGGCCACTGGTTTCACTTAAACGCTCCACTTGTTGCGCTAATGCAAAGTAACCATCTGCTCCAACTAAAGGAAGCTTTTCTGTTACAGACTCAGGTTTAAGGGCGCGAAGCTCAATGACAGCGCGATCAATGGCATCTTTAGCCATCACTCGATAGGTGGTGTATTTGCCACCAGCAATGCTCACAAATCCAGCAGCCGGGCGGTCAACTGTGTGTTCGCGTGAGAGTTTGGTTGTTGCAGAGTCTTTATTATTTGCTACCAATGGGCGCAAACCTGCGTAAACTCCAATAATTTGTGAAGCATCTAGCTTAGGCGAGAGCACGCGATTAGCTTGATCCAAAATATATTGAACATCTTCTCGACTAGCAAGAGGTTCTGCACGATCGCCGGTGTATGGAGTATCGGTAGTTCCAACAATCCACTTATCTCCCCATGGAATCAAGAACAAAACTGAAATTGGAGTCTTTAGAATAATTCCAGCGTTAGATTTAATTGCTGAGCCCGGTAGAACAATATGAACGCCTTTACTCATGGTCACGCCATACCCTGGCTTTAATTCAAACTTTGCGTGCAACTCATCGCTCCAAATACCCGCACACATCACTGTTGCTGTTGCAGTGATGTTAATAGTTTTACCAGATACTAAATCTTTAGCCTTAACTCCGACAACTCGCTTGCCCTCACGCAAGAGAGACTCTGCGCTAACGCGTGTTGCAATTACTGCACCGTGACGAGCAGCCGTGCGCACAATTGTCATTGTGTGCCGTGCATCATCTACTTGTGCATCAAAATACTTGATCGCCCCAGTAATTAGATCTGGACGTAATGAAGGCGCAATCTCATTTATCTGCTTCTGGCCAATGTGTTTGTGCCAAGGAAGTGCACGTTGAAAACCACGAAGTGCGTCATAGAGTGCAAGACCTGCACCAACATATGTGCGTTCTTTGAATTTTTCTGTTAGTGGAAATAGGAATCCAACTGGTTTAACAAGGTGTGGAGATAAAGAGGAAACCATGAGTTCGCGCTCATGAAGTGCTTCTCGAACTAATTTAAAGTCATATTGTTCTAGATATCGCAGGCCCCCATGAATAAGTTTGCTAGAACGACTCGAAGTTCCTGAGGCAAGATCTTGAGATTCAATCAATGCAACTTTCAGGCCACGCGATGCTGCATCAAGGGCTGCTCCAGCCCCTGTGACTCCCCCGCCAATAACTAAGATGTCAAAGGACTCACTCGATAATTGTGCAATGGCGCTATCACGCTGCTCGGGGCTTAGCTGTGACAGGAACATAAGCGTTGCATCTCCAATGCATCTGGGTAGAGTAAGCCTAACTTAAATGTGAAAGGTTTTCTCTTCGTGACTTATATCGGCAGTTTGGATCAAGGAACTTCAAGTACTCGTTTCATGATCTTTGACCACTCGGGCAAAGTTATTGGCCAGCATCAACTTGAGCATCGCCAAATAATGCCGAGCCCCGGTTGGGTTGAGCATGATGCCAATGAGATTTGGCAGCGCGTTCAAGAAGTCATCGCTGGGGCTCTCAAGCAGGCCGACATTTTGGGCTCTGATTTAGCAGCCATTGGAATCACCAATCAACGCGAAACCACAGTGGTTTGGGATGTAACTACTGGGCAACCTCTATCCAATGCCATCGTATGGCAGGACACTCGCACCACAGATTTTCTAGCTTCGTTAACCGATGCCCAAAAGGAAACAGTCCGCTTTAAGACTGGCTTAACGATTGCTCCTTATTTTGCTGGCAGCAAGATGAACTGGTTTCTCAATAATGTTCCCGCTGCAAATAGTGAAAATGCACGTATGGGAACTATTGATTCATGGTTGCTGTGGAATCTTTCAGGTGGAGTTCGCAGTGGAGTTCACTTAACCGATGTGACCAACGCCAGTCGCACATTACTCATGAACCTTGAAACCCTTGATTGGGATCAAGAACTCCTAGATATCTTCCGAGTTTCGCGAAGTTCGCTACCAACGATTAAATCTTCATCTGAAGTCTATGCACACACTGATCCCCACGGTCCATTTGGGACGGCAATCCCAATCGCTGGAATCTTAGGAGACCAGCAAGCTGCAATGGTTGGGCAAGTCTGCTTTGAACGCGGAGAATCAAAAACAACATATGGCACTGGAAACTTTGCTCTACTCAACACTGGCACCGAAATCGTTCGATCTAAAAATGGTTTGCTCACAACCCTCTGTTTTAAGTTTGGTGATCAACCCGCCCATTACGCCTTGGAAGGTTCTGTTGCCGTCACTGGCTCTGCAATTCAGTGGCTGCGCGATCAATTGGGCATCATCACTAACGCTGCTGAAACAGAAAATCTTGCATCTTCTGTGACAGATACTGCTGGGGTTTATTTTGTGCCCGCATTCTCAGGCCTCTTTGCACCGTATTGGCGCAGCGATGCACGCGGTGCAATTGTGGGATTAACACGGGCTGCAACAAAGGCCCATCTTGCTCGCGCCGCCCTTGAAGCAATTTGTTATCAAACCCGCGATGTAATGGATGCAATGGTTGCTGACAGCGGTGTTCCAATGCGTGAAATGCGAGTTGATGGTGGAATCACTGCTAACTCTTTGTGTATGCAGATGCAGGCCGACATCATGGGAATTGATATCACTCGCCCACTCATCGGTGAGACAACAGCCCTCGGCGCGGCCTATGCAGCTGGACTTGCTGTTGGTTACTGGAGTTCTCAAGATGAAGTTAAAAAACAATGGCAGCAATCACGGCGCTGGTCACCGACTTCAACTGTGGATGTGCGCGAAGCTGGTTATAAGCAGTGGAAGAAAGCGGTTGAGCGAACTCTTAACTGGGTTGATTAAAGCTTTGTAATTTCGATCAGCACAGCGTTGGCTGGTGCAAGAATCGGTGCGCTCACTCCAATAGTGGCAAGTGCTGAACCTGACATTGTGATGCCATCCATCCATTCAGGTGGAGTAATTAACATGAATCGTGGTTTGCCTGCTGGATAAACAGCCTTAACTGAATATGAAGCATTCGCATCCAAGCCAACAAACTTAAGTGGGGCCGGATGAATTGCCACAGTTGGAGTTAGTTGAACGTAGGCAAAAATTGAGTTCTTAGTATCAGCAGAAACAACCCCATAGAGATATCCATGCTCATCTGGATAATCAATGCGAACAGATTTTCCATTATGCAGTAGTCCACGATTGTCTTTGTAGTACTGAGCCCAGGTGGCAAGGTTTATTCGTTCCTCAGCAGTTGCTTGCGTAATATTCCATTCGATTCCTGCATGACCAAACAGGGCAGTTGTTGCTCGCATAGAGAGTTCTAACGTGCGCCCAGTTTGGTGCCCATGGGTTGGCCCAATGTGTGTTCCTAGCATTTCAGGTGGAATAACTTGAGATGTCCAGCGCTGAATAGTTTGGCGCTCTAGTGCATCGTTGTTATCACTTGTCCAGAAGCGATCCACATAATCAATAACACCTAAATCAATACGGGCTCCGCCTGATGCGCACGATTCAATTTCAAGTCCTGGATGACGCTTTTTTAACTCAGCAAACAAACGATAAATAGCCTGTGTTTGGCGGCGAACACCCGCAACACCTAAATGCCCAGCATCAACTAACACACGGTTGTGATCCCACTTGATGTAAACAATATTGTGAGCAGCCAATAGTGAAGATGTTTGTTCCAGAACATGCTTGTATGCCTCTTCATGCCCAAGATCTAGAACAAGTTGGTGGCGCCATAGCGGTGGGGTTCGATCTCCTTCATGCAGGATCCATTCAGGATGAGCACGATATAAATCAGAGTCCGGGTTAACCATTTCGCCTTCAAACCAAAGACCAAACTCAATTCCCTTACTGTTGATGTATTCAATGATTGGTGTTAAACCATGTGGCCAAACAGCTGGATCAACAACCCAATCACCTAAGCCTGAGCGATCATTGCGGCGGGAGTGGAACCAACCATCATCTAAAACAACGCGCTCAACCCCAACTTCGGCAGCAACATCAACGAGCTCTCTAATCTTTGATTCATTGTGATCAAAGTAGAGCGCTTCCCACATGTTTAAAGTCAGTGGACGTGGACGCTTAGGATGAATTGCGCGTGCTCGAATATGTGAATGAAATGCTGCACTGATGCCATCTAGGCCTTGATTTGAATACACAGCAAATAAAGCAGGTGCTTCATAGCTCTCTTGTGCGCCGAGAATAACTTCGCCGGCAAGTAAGAGCTCGCCTGCTCCCATAGATTGCGCACCATCAAAACCACGCTCAACAAAATAATGTGAATTACCGCTCCATGCAATGCTTGTCGCCCATGCGCAACCTGATTGGAAAGAAGTTTGTGCACTTAGGGCAATATCTGCAATTGAGAAGTTATGGCCACTTCTACCCTCTCGAGATTCGCGTACCCATGTTCCAATTTGAATATCGCGACGCTGTGGTTGACGCTCATTAGACCAACGACCTGCAAAATCTAAACTCTGAGTTGCCTCTTGTGGCAAAGGCAACCAGTGAATGAATTCATTGAGAACATAATCAGAGTTTCCAATGTTTTTAACTGTGGCTTTTTGAATAAGAACTCCAAAAGCATCTAAATCAAAACTTACTGCAACCTCTAATTCAGCATGAAAATCACGAAGGGTTACTGCGCAGTGATTACCTTGATGGTGAAAATCTGTTACTTCAAATTTAGTTGACCATGCTTTTCCATTGCGGTGACCAGATAATGATCCACGTCCTAAGAAACCACGTGAACTCTCGCGCATCAAACCTGGCAGCTGTGGTTCATCCCATGAACTGTTTGCAATCGATACTCGACTAGCTAGTGCGATGTCATGGTTTTCCCCAAGAATTGGGGCTCCCCAATGGCGAATTACCAAGGCCCCATTAACAACCTCAATAAGCAACGAGGAAGTTGGAGCGCTCAGAAGTGCAGTTTGCTTAGTCACAAAGGTAGAGTAACGACACTATGGAGCAGAGTAAAAAACTAAGCGCTGGCATCCTTCGAAATGATCGCCAGATGGCCGATGGCCGCACCATTCGCTATTACGACACTTCTGGCCAAAACCGCAGCGCTATAGATGCGCGTCCTGTTGAAGAACAACCAACAATTGGCGAACTTCGACTCGATCCCTTGGTTAATGAGTGGATTGCCATGGCTTCACACCGCCAAGGCCGAATCTTTTTACCTCCCAAAGAACTCTGTCCACTTTGTCCAACAACAGGTGAGCTCTTAACTGAGATTCCTGAATCTGATTTTGAAGTTGTTGTCTTTGATAACCGCTCACCTTCACTTCGCCCACCAACTGGAGATTGGGCATTACCGGATCAAGTTGGACCAGATACTGATTTAGGAACTGCTGCGGGTAAATGTGAAGTCATTTGTTTTACTGCGCAGCATGGGAATGCATTTAAGGATTTATCTCCTACCCGCGTGCGCGTGCTCCTTGAAGCATGGATTGATCGCACCACCGAACTCTCGCAAGAGAGCTTTATCGAGCACATTGCACCATTTGAGAACCGCGGAGAAGAGATTGGCGTAACGCTAACTCACCCGCATGGTCAGATTTATGCCTACTCATATATTCCACCTCGTGTTGAAAAGATGTTAGCTGCAGCCAATAAATACAAAGCTTCCACTGGAAAAGTTTTATTTGATGAGGTAGTTGCCCGTGAGATTCGCGATGAAGAGCGCATCATCGCCCGCAATGATCGTTGGATCGCATTTGTTCCTTATGCTGCGCGTTATCCATTTGAAATTCATGTTGCACCACTTCACCCAGTTGCAGATTTAACTGGACTCAGTGAGCAAGATAGAGATGCATTTGCTCCAATCGCTCTGGAAGTCATGAAGCGCCTGGATGGTGTCTTTGGAATTGATATGGCCTATATCGCCGCATGGCACCAAGCACCTGTTCGTGTTGGTCGCGATGTGTTGCGCCTGCACTGGCAAATCACCAGCGTGCGCCGTGCTCCTGGAAAGTTGAAGTATCTGGCTGGATCTGAATCTGCCATGGGTGCATTCATTATGGATATGCGCCCTGAGCAATCAGCGGCACAGTTGCGTGAAGTAGTTTTGTAATGCGGGTATTGGTAACTGGTGGCACTGGCTATATTGGTTCAACCGCAGTAGATATCTTGCTCGAGCAAGGGTATGAGATATCTATTCTCGATGATTGCAGCACTGGGCATGCAGATACTGCCCCTGCTGGTGTGGGCTTTATTCAGGGCTCACTTCTTAATTCCGGTGATTTAGCTCAAGCCCTCGTCGGCGTTGATGCAGTCATGCACTTTGCAGGTAAATCACTTGTGGGTGAATCTGTTGAAAAGCCTGATCTCTATCACCAAGTAAACGTTGATGGTTCCCGTAATTTGCTCAATGAAATGTACAAAAGTGGTGTGACAAAGTTAGTTTTCTCTTCTTCTGCTGCAACTTATGGCGAACCTAAAAAAACACCTATTTTGGAAACCGCTCCAACTAAGCCAACTAATCCATATGGTGCAACAAAGTTAGAAATAGATCAGATGATTACGGCAGAGGCCGCCTCACGTGGGATTGCTGCTGTATCACTGCGTTATTTCAATGTGGCCGGTGCGCTTAAATCAAAGCGGGGTTGGTTAGCTGAGCGTCACAACCCAGAGACACATTTGATTCCAAATGTTTTGAGAAGTACCAAAGAAAACCCAGTAAAGATTTTTGGCACTGATTGGCCAACTGCTGATGGAACGTGCGTGCGCGACTATGTCCACGTCGTTGATTTAATCGATGCCCACATCAAAGCTTTAGAAACACTTGAACCTGGCGTCCACGAGATCTACAACTTAGGTAGTGGAGATGGATACTCCGTGCGAGAAGTTGTGGCAGCTGCATCAAAGGCAGCAGGACATCAGATTCCAACTCTTGATTCACCACGTCGTGCTGGAGATCCTGCAGTACTAATTGCAGATATCAATAAGGCGAAAAGTAAACTTGGTTGGAGCCCAACTAGAGGAATTGATGTCATGGTTGCTGATACTTTGGCAGCTCTTAGCTAGGTAATTCATGTCAGATATCGATAAGAGATTTGTGCAGGCATTTGGCGCTGCCCCAGACATCATCGCTGCAGCACCCGGGCGAGTGAACTTAATTGGAGAACACATCGACTACAGCGATGGTTTTGTGCTCCCTTTTGCCATTAAAGATCGGACCTTTGCTGCTATCCGCGTGCGCAATGATCGCAAAGTACGCATTTCTTCTATGCAGCGCAGGAACAAAGTTGTTGAACACAACTTAGATGCAATTAAGCCTGGTTTGAAAGGTGAATGGGAGCGCTATCCATTCGGCGTTATCTGGTCTCTTGGAATAACTAGTGGCATAGACATCATGATTGATGGCCATGTTCCACTCGGAGCCGGCCTTTCATCATCTGCTGCCCTTGAGTGCAGTGTTGCAACAGCTCTTAATCATCTCTTCTCTTTAGGTCATTCATTAGAAGATTTAGCACGGTTAACACAAAGGGCCGAAAATGAATATGTGGGTGTGCCTTGCGGAATCATGGATCAATCTGTATCACTCATGGCTCACTCTGGTTCAGCTCTACTTTTAGATTGCCGTGACTTAACAACTAGACATATTGCATTTGATGTTGCGTCTAGTGGCCTTGAACTTCTCATCATTGACACACAAGCCCACCACTCACTTACCGATGGTGGCTATGCCGAGCGCCGAGCATCCTGTGAATCTGCTGTTGCCAAGTTGGGTATCCCCTCTTTGCGCGAGCTTTCACTTGATCAACTTGAGTCTTCACGTAACCTGCTTACCGAGACTGAATTTATGAGAGCTCGACATGCAGTTACTGAGATGAAGCGTGTGATGAATGCAGTGGAGGTACTTGAGAAGAAGGACTTTGCATCTCTTGGTGGATTACTCAATCAATCTCATACGTCACTTCGTGATGATTACGACGTCTCATGCCCAGAGCTCAATTGCGCAGTGGATGCATCTATAGCAGTAGGAGCTCTAGGTGCTCGTATGGTGGGCGGTGGATTTGGTGGAAGTGCAATCGCACTCATTAAAGCTTCACAGGCATCAGAGACAATTGCAGCTGTTGAAAAGGCTTTTGCTATCAATCGATTTAAAGCACCGCGCTTTTTTACTTCACTTCCAAGCCAAGGCGCAGAGATTATTCAACGGGGGTAATTGAAACTACTTCTACGCCTCCAATTGCAGCTAAAACATTGAGCAAATCTGTGGGATCACTTCCTGGCACTGCAACAGTAATCTCGTCATAACCGCGTCCATGCTCAGATTTAAGAACTACTAATCCCCGAATATCTCCGCCTGCAACACCGATTGCAGATGCGAGCAAACCCAGTGATCCAGGGCGATCTGGAAGAGAAACGCTGAGACTAAATAGGGCCATGGGTAGAGAATACCCTGACCCTATTGCGTCTGCGTTACGAGATTATTCGATACTGGCTTTAATTAGATGGCGCAGAACCAAGAACAACCTTGAAGCTCTGTGTCATCCCGCTTGGCAGTTCAACTACTACCGTGACAGTGGCTCCGGGTGCATAGGAACGAATTCGAACTATTGCTCCCACCTGATCAGCGATTTTCACGCCATCAATAGATTTAATGATTGAACCAGCAGGGATACCAGCCTTTTCTGCTGGGTCGCCCGGACTTAACTTAGAAATCTTGGCTCCAACACCTGTATAGGTAGTGTCGAAGAAGATTCCCAAAACTGGTCGCGTTGATTTACCAGTAGCAATTAACTCATCAATTACGCGCTTAGCCTCATTAATAGGAATTGAGAATCCAAGACCGATGCTTCCAGAAACTCCCCCGCTAGATAGCGTTGCGATTGCTGAGTTAACTCCAACGATTCGACCAGCAGAGTCAAGAAGTGCTCCCCCAGAATTACCTGGGTTAATTGCAGCATCTGTTTGAATCGCATTCACATATGACTCAGCTCCTGAGGTGCCAGTTGTTACTGGACGATTCTTAGCTGAAATGATTCCACTAGTCACTGTACTTGCAAGGCCAAGCGGTGAACCAATTGCTACAACCGGATCTCCAACACTTATGTTGGAAGAGTTACCGATTTTTATAGTTGGGAGATTACCTTTTTCAACCTTGAGAACAGCTAAATCATAATTAGAATCGCGCCCAACAATAGTTGCGGCAATTGTGTCGCCATTGATGAATTCGACAAGTATTGATCCACTAGTTGCCGCTGCCTCAACAACATGGTTATTGGTTATGATGTATGAAGAAGTTGAACTAGTTTTATAGATTGACCCTGAGCCAGAGCCTGAACCAGACGGTGCAGTAACTTTAATTGATACAACTGAAGGCGTAACTAGTGCGGCAATCGACTTGACATCAATTGAAGAAGCGCCCAGTGAGACCAAAGTGCGTGATGAGATGCATTTGTCATTAGTAGCCAAATACATAACTTGTGTCTTCTTATCAACACAGGCTTTTACCCCAATTGGTTCAGAATTAGCTGCGGTTGCAACCCCACCAATGGCCGTTGCACCTAATAGAAATCCAACACCAACTTTTACAATGGTCGACTTCATAATCTTCCCTTTTTTTCCATAGCTAGTCATGTGTGGCAAGGGTATAAATTCTCTCTTAAAGTATCCTGAGTATCGGCTGATTATTTTAAGCGAGAATTACCCAAGCGCCTTTAACCGCAACCTTGACTTTGCCAAGTGGAGTTTCTGCTGGACCATTAACAACTTGTCCTGACTTGTTGGGATCAAACTCAGCTTGATGGCATGGGCACTTTAATGTCTTACTCGAGGCTGAATATTTCACAGTGCAGCCCTGGTGTGTACAAATTGCAGAATATGCAAACACACCTTTTTTGGTTCTAAACAGGACTGAAGGTGCGCCATTGCCGGCAACAAAGTTATAGTTACCTCCAACTTTAAGTGATGCAAGCTTAACAATTTTTGCACCTTTACTTGCGGCCACATCACTTGTTGCTGGTGCAGCTTTAGCAAATAGCTTGCCTACTCCTGCAAATGCAACTGCTAGAGCCCCAGTGATTCCAACGCGTAATACGCTGCGACGTTCTAATGACATGTTAAAGCCCTTTCGTTTATTGTTTCCAACTAGCGCTAATAAATAAGATAACCACAAAACTGCATATGCCGTATTACTTGCCAAGAAGTAGGGAGAGACATGAAAAGTATCAGCAAGCCACAAACCTAGCGACATCAAAAACCCACCGAACGCTGCCAAACGCGGTGCAACCCAGGCAAGTGTGGCTAGTCCAATTGCAAACTCAGAGATCATCACAAAGCCACCCACCAAGGTGGCATGCTCAATTAATTTATTGAAAGCAAAACCCAATGGAGATTGAGTTGAAAATCCAGATAGCTGTGTTCCTATATAAGTAGAAGAGCCGGCTTTAAGATAACCTGAATCACTTGCTTTATCCCAACCAGCATAAATCCATGTGATTCCAAGCCAGAGGCGCATGATTCGAAAAGCTGGGGCTTGATTGCGCCACGACAAATTGGCCGTGCGCACATAACTCTTAATCATGCCCATGAGATGCATAGTAAAGGTTGGCCTGAGAAAAGGCCGAGTAGAAAAGCTCCCTGACTTGGATTCGAACCAAGAACCTGTCGATTAACAGTCGACTGCTCTGCCGTTGAGCTATCAGGGATCAATAGAGCGCAAACTCTAGCGCACGCACAGGCCTTGGCTGAAATTGAGGGTTCTTAAAGGCCCCCGAGCGCCAAATCATGCAGATTTCGGCGGGCACTTTCCAGGGCAACTAATTGGGCAAAAGCTGCGTTGTATTCAATTTCATTTTCAAGAGGGTTAAGTCTTTGCAACGACGATTTGAGTTCTGCAATAGAGCGAGAAATTGCAACTTCACGCAAGCGCGCAACGATGCTCTCAACATAGGCAGTGCTAGGTCTTCCATCGGCGCGAATTGGTTCAACTGTTAACTCGGTAAACAAAGTTTTGATTCTCTCATCACTGATGGTTTCAGATGTAATTACTGGGGACTCATCTATGGTTTTTCTCAGTTCTTTGTAAGCAGGATGCGTAAATGCACCTGGTTCGATATCACTCCATAACGTTCCAGTGAAAAGTGATGCCTCCTGTAACCTGGCTTTTAAAACTTCACGCTCTAATATCAAACGTGCTTCATTGGGATCAGGTCGCCAATTACTATTTTCTTGCGATGTTGGCTCAATAGTTTCGCTAATTTTAGGTTGGTTTTTGACGCCTTGGGCAACAGCCTTTGAAACTATTTCAACCTCTGTGCCAAGCCAGCCAGCAAGTAGGCGAGTGTACTCAGGGCGTAGTGATTTATCGCGAATCTGTGCAACTAAGGGTGCTGCAGCATTAAGAGCATTGACGCGGCCCTCAGCACTATCTAATTTGTGATGTGCAAGTTCGGCGCGGATGGCAAATTCAAAGAGTGGAACTCTGCGGGCAATGAGATCGCGCAGAGCTAAATCACCTTTTTGTTGGCGTAGTTCGCATGGATCTAAACCATCTGGCTCGACAGCCACAAATGTTTGAGTGACAAACTTTTGATCTTCACTAAATGCACGAAGAGCGGCCTTTTGCCCGGCAGCATCACCATCGAAAGTAAAAATTACTTCTCCTCTAAATGAATCATCATCCATCAGCAATCGCCGCAAAATACGGATGTGGTCAGCGCCAAAGGCTGTGCCACATGTTGCTACTGCAGTTGTGATGCCAGCTAATTGAGCGGCCATAACATCGGTATATCCCTCAACAATGACGGCCTGGCGCTTCTTTGCAATCTCTTTTTTAGCAGCATCTAAACCATAGAGAACTTGGCTCTTTTTATAGACGGGTGTCTCTGGAGTATTGAGATATTTAGGACCCTGATCTTCTTCATCACTTGCAAGTTTTCGGCAACCAAAACCAACAACATCTCCAGAGATATCTCTTATCGGCCAGGTTAAGCGATTGCGGAATCTATCGATAGGCCCGCGCTGTCCCATCTTTGAAAGTCCAGCTATTTCAAGTTCATCGATGCTGTAACCCTGTGCTCGCAAATGCTTCGTCAACGCATCCCATTCGTCTGGTGCAAATCCCACACCAAATTGCATACACGCTTCTTTATCAAAACCGCGTTTGGTGAGTAAATCTCTACCGTGCGCGGCATCAGGAGAAGTATTGAGTTGTTCTTGATAAAAACGTGCCGCTTCGGTGTTTGCTGCAATGAGTCGTGATCTAGCACCGGCCGAGAATGCTGGTGTCGATGGACCACCTTCGTCATAGCGCAATGTGTATCCCATGCGATCTGCAAGGCGTTCAATAGTTTCAGTAAAAGTCAGATGGTCTATTTTCATTAAGAAAGCAATGACATCACCGCCCGTTTGGCAACCAAAGCAGTGGAAATAACCTTTGCTCGGCGTTACGTGAAACGAAGGAGATTTCTCATCGTGAAAAGGACAAAGGCCTTTCTTTTGTCCACCACCGGCGCTTTTTAATTGAACGTACTCCCCTACGATTTCATCAATGGGTGCGCGATCACGGATGTATGCAACATCTTCGTCTCGAATGCGACCGCTCATAGGTCCATCTTAACGAGGAGCCAACAAACGGGCATGAAGGGCATATGCGCCAGGGTCGGTTAAGGCTGCAACTTGATCAATAATCACGCGCATACGAGCCATTTCATCTGCCGCTTCATTCCAACTTTTGAGGAAAAAGGAATCGAGTTCCTGTGGTGCGCTAGCGCGTAGCATTTCAACGAGTTCGCTGATAATTACCTGCTGCTTGGCATAACGATCTTGTGAGTGCGCAGCATTGATTAAGTAGTGCCCTGCAATGGCCTTTAGGAAATCCACTTCAACAATTTGCTCACGTGGGATTTCAAGATCTGCGCTATAGCGAGAAAGTGGACCATCACCGTTAATTTTACGCGTTTCTAACTCTGCCGCTAGAACAAAGCGACCAATGAGTTGACTTGTTGAATCCTTTAATCGTGCAAGGGAGCGATGAGATCCATCATAATAATGTGGCCAAGCAGATAGAGCTGATAAGCGTTTGTGGGCATCTACTGCTTCTTGTTGGGATGCATCACTGCCATAGTCGCGAACCATAACTGTATAAAGATCTTCAAAGTCAGTTTCAAAATTCTTCACTGAAATTTGATTAGCAAAAATCGCATCCTCTAGATCGTGCACGGAATATGCACAATCATCTGACCAATCCATGATCTGGGCTTCAATACATTTTTTATCGACTGGCGCACCTTCGCGCATCCAGTTAAAAACTTCGACATCATCTTCATAAACACCGAATTTGCGTGGATTCTGAGAACGTTGCCATGGATACTTTGTTGCACCATCTAGAGATGCACGGGTTAAGTTCAATCCGACGCTGTTTCCTTGGGCATCAAGAGTTTTTGCTTCAAGGCGCACCAATAAACGAAAGCTTTGCGCATTTCCTTCAAAGCCACCAAAATCTGATGCAATCGCTGCTAATGCTTCTTCACCATTGTGACCAAAAGGCGGATGTCCTAAATCGTGGGCAAGACATGCGGTGTCTTGTAAATCTGGATCTGCACCCAGTGATTCACCAAGTTCACGACCAATTTGTGCGCACTCTAGTGAATGAGATAAACGAGTGCGTTGAAAATCATTTTCCCAAGGCACTGCTACTTGAGTCTTTGCAGCTAAACGGCGTAGCGCAGCTGAATGAATAACTCGTGCACGATCGCGCATGAACTCTGTTCGCCCAGCACGCTTTGCTGGTTCATCAAAAAAGCGCTCCTCATCATGCTCGTTATAGGTCACGGTATAACCTTAGTCACGATATCAGCGCCGGGTAAATGATCACTGACTTGAATACCACGTCGACCCACAGTTATATAGACCAAATACGCCCCAGCTTCGCGCAGTAAATACTTATAACTTGAGGCAGAAATCGTATTGGGGCCACTTTGAACTGGTGAACAAGTGCTCACTACCCCTTGATCATTTGCCATAGTCATTGCACGTTTGCAGTGATAAGGATCAGTAACAATAATGACATCACTGACATATCGTTTTTTCATTACTGCTGCATAAGCTTTGGTGCTAGTTAACGTATCTCTACCTTCTTCAATTGCTGTTATCTTCGCAGAGGGTATTCCATGTGTGCGCAACCAATATTTTCCTGACGCGGCCTCGGTAGTCCGATCACCTGGTGCACCTGCACCTACGGTAATAATTGTTGGCCCGTACCCTAAATCAAAGATTCTTTTTGCTTCAATCAAACGTGCTTCCAGAGCTTCACCCGGTTTACCGTTTAACTGCGCAGCTCCTAAAACAACAATGACATCAGCGTTACGCACTATTGGATTCTTTGCAGCCCGCCATACTTGAGAAACGGCATAGCCAGGTGCAATCAAAGCTATAACAACAATGATTGTGATTGTGCGACGAATCCATCTAAAGATAAACATTTAACCGCCCGAAAATGCATCCTCTAGTTCAACATGAACTAGTTCATCAGGGTCATCTAGCCAACCATCAGGCAATGTGGGTGGACGGCCATGACTTGTGCGACCACGCGGTTTATCGCCCACTTCAATTGGGTATGGCTGATCTTCTAATTGATCAAGTAGCGCGCGCATTTCTTCTAATGAAGAAACCATTCCTAAATCATGGCGAATTTCGCGGGCAACTCTAAAGCCCTTTAAATACCAGGCCATGTGCTTTCGCATATCGCGCATTCCGCGATCTTGCGACTCTAAGTACTCAACGATGAGATTTGCATGTCTAAACATCACTTCACGCACCTGGTGAAGGTTAGGAAGCATCTCCTTTTCTCCACCTTCAAGTGCACTCACTAAATCTGCAAATAACCACGGTCTGCCTAAACAACCACGACCAACAACAACTCCGGCGCACCCAGTCTGCTTCACCATCTCTACGGCGTCATTGCCAGACCAAATATCTCCATTGCCTAATACCGGTACTCCGCTTGGCTCTAAATGCTCAACTAATCTGGCAATTGCAGACCAATCTGCTTTGCCTTCATACATCTGCGCCGCGGTGCGCGCATGCAATGCAACCCAGGCAACACCTAAATCTGCTGCAGATTGCGCCGCTTCTAAATACGTGTGGTGATCAGTATCAATACCAATGCGCATCTTTACCGTTACTGGAATTCCAAAAGGCTTTGCCGCTTCAACTGCTGCTTGGACAATATTTGAAAATAGTTTGCGCTTATAGGGAAGTGCTGCTCCCCCACCTTTTCGCGTAACTTTTGGAACTGGGCAACCAAAGTTCATATCAATGTGATCAGCTAAGTTTTCTTTACCCAGCATTGTTACTGCAGCCCGCATCGTTGTTGGATCAACGCTATAGAGCTGGACAGATCGAGGCCATTCATCTTTACCCGGAACTATCATGCGCATAGTCTCTGGGCGACGCTCAATTAATGCGCGAGCTGTAACCATTTCAGATACGAAAAGACCAGCACCTTGCTCACGACAAAGTGTGCGAAAAGGTGCATTAGTTATTCCTGCCATTGGAGCTAGCACAACCGGCGGATCAATTAAATGATCACCACTTGCTAGTGGCAGAAGGAGAGGTTTTAGCAGCCTAGTAATCGCGGTGCCAACCAAGCTTCAACCTGATCAAGGGCGATACGTTCTTGCGCCATTGTGTCGCGATCGCGAATTGTTACTGCATGATCCTCTAAAGTCTCAAAATCAATAGTGATGCAGTAAGGCGTACCGATTTCATCTTGACGACGATAACGACGGCCAATAGCACCTGAGTCATCGAAATCAATTGCCCAGTTCTTACGAAGCTGAGCCGCTAGATCTCTCGCCTTTGGTGATAAATCAGCGTTACGTGAGAGCGGCAGAACTGCAACCTTGATTGGTGCTAAACGGTGATCTAGTTTTAACACCGCACGCTTTTCCATTTCGCCCTTGCTATTAGGTGCTTCATCTTCGCTAAATGCATCCATTAAAAACGTCAGGGTGCATCGATCAACACCTGCTGCAGGCTCAATCACATAAGGAGTCCAGCGCTCTCCCTTTTCTTGATCAAAGTAGGACAAGTCTTTTCCAGATGCTGCTGAGTGAGCTTTGAGATCAAAATCTGTGCGGTTGGCAATGCCTTCTAACTCGCCCCACTCGGTGCCGGCAAACTCAAACTTGTATTCAATATCTGCCGTGCGCTTTGAATAGTGTGACAACTTCTCTTTTGGATGATCATAAACTCGCAAACGATCTGGGTTAATTCCAAGACCGGTATACCAAGCCATGCGTGTATCAATCCAGTATTGATGCCACTCTTCATCAGTTCCTGGAACTACAAAGAACTCCATCTCCATCTGCTCAAACTCACGTGTGCGGAAAATAAAGTTTCCTGGAGTAATTTCATTACGGAAAGATTTACCAATTTGGCCAATACCAAATGGTGGCTTCTTGCGAGATGTGGTATGCAAGCGTA
>FLOH01000429.1_pt1 | contig 94394 bp, 83 predicted proteins | sample 756751 | NCBI WGS metagenome assembly FLOH01 (sample SAMEA4026879, study PRJEB14308) | marine metagenome | biome: coastal water; material: water | depth 74 m
TACGCTTGCATAGATCGGAATCGCCCTTCAAACTCTTCCATCTCCAACCTTACAGGCGCTTTTATTTTATCTAACGACATACATCACGTTTTTCTGGTGTGATAGAGAACAAATCTATTTCATCTTGTTGATTGATGCATGACAAAAGTATGCGCCAAATCAAGATGGTTTTGAATGGGTAAATATGAGTGGGATTGTATGCAAAACATTTGGTGAAAATTGCCTGCAGTTAAGCCGAAAGTTTATTTGCCAATTGACCACAAGCCGCATCAATATCCTTGCCTCTACTTCGTCTGATATTCACGATTAAATTGCGCTCTTCCAAGAACAACTTAAACTTATCTGTTTTTGCTATATCAGCCTTCTTAAACTCTCCACCATCGATTGGATTATATTCGATAATGTTAATCTTGGTTGGAAAATCTTTACAGAACAAAGCAAGCGCCTTGGCATCTTCAACCGAATCGTTAAAATCCTTGAATATGATGTATTCCAAGGTGGGACGAGTACCAGTTTGGTCGTAGAAATACCTCATCGACTCGGAGAGTATTTGCAGATTATTTGTCTCGTTAATGGGCATAATATAATTCCGCTTTTCTTCGATGGCCGCATGTAACGACAAGGCCAAATTGAATCTCACCTTATCATCCGCCAACTTTGTAATCATTTTGGCTATTCCAGCAGTTGAAACGGTAATCCTCCTAGGAGACATTCCCAACCCTTCATCGGAACTGATTCTATCAATGCTTTCCACCACATTCTTATAATTAAGAAGTGGTTCGCCCATACCCATATAGACGATATTACTTAGAGGAATTCCGTAGTGCTCTTGAGACTGATTAGCGATATGAACGACTTGATCATAAATCTCATCTGCGTTTAAATTTCTGAGACGGTCTAGTCTGCCAGTAGCGCAAAATTTGCAGCTAAGACTACAGCCAATCTGAGAAGAAATACAAGCTGTCATTCTGCTTGCTGTTGGAATAAGAACACCTTCCACAAACTTTCCATCAACCGTTTTGAACGAACTCTTAATCGTACGGTCTTCACTCACCTGAATTTCGTCAACCGCAACTGCGTTGATGACAAAATTCTGCTCCAACAATTCACGTGTTTCCTTGGAGAGGTTGGTCATATCCTCAAAAGAATGAGCCCCTTTTTTCCAAAGCCATTCAGATACCTGCTTGGCACGGAAGGGCTTATCACCATTCTCGATAAAAAATGAGGTAATTTCAGCGTCAGACAGCGCTCTTATATCCTTTTTTTCAGTCATTGCGCGCAAAGATACAGGCTTAACATGCGTTTTCTTTCGGCCAACTACATCTTTCCCATTTCCAGCCAACCAATTCCGAACGGAATTTTGGTCATTTCTGATGATGGTACCGTTCAGGATCTGTTGCCAGCTGACAGTTCACTTGTTCCTAACAAAAGTTTAATCGAGCGATTTGATGGTATTATTTGTCCTGGTTTCATCAATGCGCATTGCCATCTCGAGCTTTCTCACATGAAAGGGGTGGTTTCCGAAAAAACTGGACTGCCGAAGTTTGTCATGGACATTGTCTCCAAGCGGAACGAAAATGCAGACCAAAAGCACGAAAGAATTCGCGCGGCAGATGAAGAAATGTGGGTCAATGGAATACAAGCCGTTGGCGACATCAGCAACACTGCAGATACAATTGAGACCAAGGTTAGCAGCAAGATTAAATATCACTCTTTCATAGAAGTGTTTTCATTTGACAGTTCCAAGGCTGACATTGTGCTAAAAGAAGGGGTTAGAGTAGCCGAATTGTACCAAATAAATGAGTTGTCGGCTTCTATTGTTCCGCACGCACCATACTCTGTAAGTGAAAATCTTTTTAGAGGGATTGAGAAGCAACAAATGCGATTCCCAGGCACCATAAGTATGCACAATCAGGAGACAGAAAGCGAAGATGAAATGTTTGTTTCTGGTAGTGGAGACTTGGTTGAACTATTCAAGAAGTTTGGAGAGGATTTTTCGAACTTCCAGCCTAATTTCTCTAGTTCTCTCGACTATGCTTTTGGGCATCTCCCTCAAAATCAGAATGTAATTCTTGTTCATAACACGCAAACTTCACAACAAGAACAAGCGGGTATCAACTCTAAACGGTCTGATGTATTTTGGTGCACATGCCCACATGCTAATAAATACATCGAAAATCAGCTTCCAAACATTCCTAGTTGGATAAAAAATAAATCTAAAATCTGCGTTGGAACGGATAGTCTCGCAAGCAATCACGGTCTTTCGATACTCGAAGAGTTGAAGTTGATTCAGGAAACTTATCCGCAAATAGAACTTCCTCAGTTACTAGAATTTGCAACCCTTAATGGCGCCAAAGCATTAAAGGTAGAGAACCTCTTAGGAAGCCTTGAAAAAGGCAAGAAACCTGGCGTTCTGCTTCTGCAAAACGTAGAAGAACTCAAGCTGAAACAGAAGGCTTCGGTATTACGAATTGTCTAACTACCAATCATCGCCACCAGCATCGCCACTATCAGCTAGGGCAGCTTTCAAACTTGAGATGACCATCTTCATCTCGGCATCAATGTCTGTTAGGTAAAACGCATGATTTACAGCATCAGGATCGGCCTTGTCTAACCAAAGCTCTAACGGCTGATAGCTAACTTCCTTGTGGTTGAGCTTCGTGATTTCGTATTTATATCTACCATCCTTAAACAGAATAGTCAGCGTGTACTGAATCAGGCCTTGCTGACTAGCAGTTTTCACCCCTTTTTTGTCGTAAGCGTAAATTGGAAAACGTGCGAAAATTTCGATTTCACCTGCTACCTTATCCTGCTTTCTGACTTTCTCTCCAAAATTCTTGTAGTAATCTGCGCCCCATTTCATAGCCCTATCATACAACTCTGAAGCAGTTGCTCCAGAAACTTCTGGCACCTCTGTGTAGCTAATTAACTCTGTTTTTGAATCAATATTAAATGATGGCCAAACTGGCTCGGCCTTTTTTTGTGCTGCAACGCCAAATGGTAGGGCCGCCAACAGTAAAAATGTCAGAAATCTCATTTGATAAAAATAGTATGGTAATTAATCAATTTGCAATTGCAGTCTCTTCAAATTCCTCGCCAAGTTTCCCTAAACCGATGGTAGAGTAATAATTATTGAAAAGGTTAACAGCAATATTGTAGCGCTGCTGCTTGGTTTCAACTCCAAGTAAAATTGTGATTACGCGATGGTCGCATCGTTTTGAAGTTGCCACAATGCAGTATTTAGCGGCATTGGTAAATCCAGTTTTCAGTCCATCAATTTCATCATACTTCTTAACCAATGTATTCCGATTATCATAGGTATATAAGCCATTTGCATTCTGGATTTTTTCGGTAGACCGAGAGGTCATATCTAACACACTTTCGTGCTTAACTAGCTCCCGCGCCATCAACAGTAAATCTGCAGCGGTTGACTCATTGTCTTCAATAATTTTAGACCGCATTGGCATGCCAGTTGAATTGGCAAAACAAGTGCTTTCCATTCCAAGGCTTTCGGCCTTTGCATTCATTAAATAAATAAACTCTTCTTCAGTTCCGCCTATGTACTCGGCCAGAGCATAAGCAGCATCATTGCCTGAACGAATCAGACTTGCTTCAAGCAAATTAGACACGGTTATTTTTTGTCCTGCTTTAAAATAAACTTTAGAGCCCCCGACCCAAGTTGCCTTTTGACTGATGGTAACCAAGTCTTCAAGCTGAATATTTCCTGCCTGTATTTGCTCTACTGCTATTAAAGCAACCATCATTTTGGTGAGTGATGCTATTGGAAATTGCTCTTCAAGATTCTTTTCCCAAACCAATCTATTTTCGGTGTAGTCGTAAATGAGACCTGCTCGTATGAGCGTTGGCTCATATGCCAGCGTGGTGTCTATTTCTATGTTGATATAATTGAACTGCTTATGAGGATAATTTTCCTTGTCAAGTTCCGCTCCTGAACGCTCTCCTGCCGTTAAGCCAAACAAAGCAACGGGCTCTGAAAACAAAAGAGCCAAAAACAAGAAAATAGGAGCAATGTATAGTGCGAAAATTCTCACTTTTCTAATAACATGTTTTCCTCTCATGGAGTCTCCTAGTTTCATTCTTCACAATTATACCCATCCCGCCACCCAAAGGCTAGGTTCCATTTCGCTATTCTATTAACACCAAGATGTTAATTCAATTTCAAACCGTTCGTCTTGTAATTATCAAATCTGCTAATTCTAAATCTAATGGCGTTGTAATCTTGATGTTTTCAAATTCTCCATCCACTAAAGTAATTGTTCCTCCATTCGCTTCTACAACGGCTGCATCGTCCGAAAAGTCTATTCCATTTGCATTCTCAAACGCTGATCTAAGGACGCTAGTTTGAAAGCATTGTGGCGTTTGAACCTGAACATAATCAGACCGGTTAACGGCCGAATTACCAGAGCTATTAACCTTTCTCAGACTTTGAACAACCGGTGTAACCGGTATGGCCGCGCCAAACTGTTGTGCTGCTTCAAAACATCTATTTACTAAGGCAGAAGATGCAAACGGGCGTACCCCATCGTGAACCCCAACCAACTCTGAGTTCTCAACCTTAGATAATCCGCTTTGAACAGAAAGAAATCTGGTTTCGCCCCCAGTTGCTATTGCGTGTGGCACATTGAATTTATGCTGTGCACACAAGCTTTTCCATTGGTCAAATTGGTTGGACGGAAGAACTAATACCAACTCCAAAGCATTATCTGCATCTTGAAACCCCTGCAGCGTGTGCATAAGAATAGGTTTCCCATTAAGCTCAATAAACTGTTTTGGAATTTCCGCTCCCATTCTAGTTCCGCTGCCGCCTGCAACTATTATCATGCTTTTTGTCATCGCAAAAAAAAGTCCCGATTCTAAACTAGAATCGGGACTGAAATTAAGGTTTATCTCAACTTACAGGATTAGCATTCCATCTCCATAAGAATAGAATCTGTATTTCTCTTTTATAGCAATATCATACGCTTCACGCATAAAATCGTATCCAGCAAATGCTGCAATCATCATTAATAGTGTTGATTGTGGCATGTGGAAGTTTGTGACCATACAGTTTGCAACGTTAAAATCGTAAGGAGGAAAAATGAACTTGTTGGTCCAACCTTCATACGGTTTCATATGTCCATTTGTACTCACAGAGGTTTCCGCTGCTCGCATACAAGTTGTGCCGATGGCGCAAACCTTCTTCTTAGCATCCTTAGCGCTATTCACAATATCGCAAGCTTCTTGTGTAATGATTAGCTGCTCGCTATCCATTTTGTGCTTAGTAAGATCTTCAACCTCTACAGGCCGAAAAGTACCTAAACCAACATGCAATGTAACCTCAGCAAAGTTTACACCTTTTAGCTCTAGTCTTTTTAGCAATTGCTTGCTAAAGTGAAGTCCAGCTGTTGGAGCTGCAACTGCACCTTCGTGCTTTGCATATACGGTTTGATATCTAAACTCATCTTCTGGTTCGGCTTCTCTTTTGATGTACTTTGGAAGAGGAGTGTCGCCCATATCAAAAATGGTCTTCTTAAACTCTTCGTGTGTTCCATCAAAAAGGAATCGAAGTGTTCTACCTCTAGAAGTAGTGTTATCAATTACTTCAGCAACAAGACTATCGTCTTCACCGAAATACAACTTGTTTCCGATTCTTATTTTTCTTGCAGGATCCACCAACACGTCCCAAAGAAGGCTTTCTCGGTTTAACTCTCTAAGAAGAAAAACTTCAATTTGAGCCTCGGTCTTCTCCTTTTTCCCAATTAATCGGGCAGGAAATACCTTAGTGTTGTTTAAAAGGAATGAGTCTCCATCATCGAAATAATTGATAATGTCTTTGAATGTTTTGTGTTCAATGGTTCCCGTTTTACGATTTAGAACCATCATTCGGCTTTCTTCACGATCGTCTGTTGGATGATACGCGATTAGCTCTTGGGGAATTTCAAATTTAAATTGTGATAATTTCATGTGCGTTGAGGGCTTACGGGCCCAGTTTTGTGAGGCTGCGAAATTAACAAAAGTGTCGGTTTGAATTCAGCCTAATTACGCTTCATTTTCGCTACCCATGATTAGGAATTGAAACTGATCTATGGTAATGGCATCATTTACGCTGTATTTTCCAATTTTCGTACGCCTTAAAGCAGACAAATAGCCCCCAGAATTAAGTGCTTTCCCGTAGTCGTAAGCCAAAGACCGAATGTATGTTCCTTTAGAACAAGCAACCCTAAAGTCAATCTCCATTACTCCTTCAGCTTGAGTAACAGATTGAATTTCGAATTCTTTAATTGTAATTCGCTTGGGTTTTAACTTGACCTCTTCTCCAGCCCGCGCCAATTCGTAGGCTCGCTTTCCATCAACTTGTTTTGCGGAAAAGATGGGTGGCATTTGGTCATGCTCTCCAACAAATGTCTGGGCCGTTGAATAAACCAACTCTTCAGTTATGTGCTCTACAGGGAAAGTTTCATTCACATCTGACTCCAAATCGTAAGAGGGAGTAGTGGCGCCAATGGTAAAAGTGCCCGTGTATTCCTTTTCAGCGTCTTGAATATTAACAATGGTCTTCGTCAGTTTGCCGGTACACACAACGAGTAGGCCTGTGGCCAACGGATCTAATGTACCAGCATGACCCACTTTTATTTTTTTCAGCTTCAGACTCTTTTTGATAATCCCGCGTGCACGATTAACCACCGAAAACGAAGATAGGCCGTAGTCCTTATCGAACAGTAAGATTTCGCCTTCAGGAAAATTGAAATCCACGCTGCTGTTTAAATGAAAAGAGTAAACAAGATTGAACCAAATCCAACCACGAAACAATAGTAAGAGAAGTACCTAAGCTGGCTTTTCTTTACCAATGAAATCATCCACGTGCATGCTAGTAGACCTGCGACAAAAGCAGCCGCAAACCCTACTGCAAGCGGCATCAAATCGGTAGTTTCTGACGAAATGTTGCCATCCATCACATCCTTAGCCATCTTACCTAAAATCAACGGCACAACCATCAGGAATGAAAACCTAGCGGCCTTTTCTCGGTCTATTCCTAGTAGCACCGAAGTTGAAATCGTTGCGCCTGACCGGCTGATACCAGGTAGAATTGCAATTGCCTGCGAAATACCAATAATCAAGGCATTGCCGTAGCTTACTTTCCTATCTGTTCTCTTTGCTCTATCGGCTAAAAAAAGAAGCAAACCGGTTATAATAAGCATTGCTCCAACCAATAAAATTTGCTTGCTAAAAAGTGCCTCAATTTGATCATTGAAAAGTACTCCGATAACCGCTGCAGGCATCATTGAAACAATGATTTTCACTGAAAACTCTGTTTGCTCGTTCCATTTAAACTGAAACAGCCCTTTCAAAATTTCTAAAATGTCTTTACGAAAAACAACGATGGTACTTAATGCGGTTGCGGCATGCACCACAACAGTAAAGAGTAGACTTTCTTCGGGCAGACTTTCATCTCCTAAAAGAACCTTACCTAATTCTAAATGTCCGCTGCTGCTTACGGGTAAAAACTCGGTTAATCCTTGAATAATACCCAGAATGAGAGCTTCCCAAAAACCCATGTTTAATTAGGCTTTTGGTCGGTACATGATACCGATTATCTCAAGTGCGAAACCAAGCAAAACCACAATTGGGGCCACTGTAATACGCTGCGTGCTAAAGATTTCTTTGCTGAACGTATTTGGGTCGTCAGAACCTCCGCCAGCCATGAGGATAAACCCCCCTAGAATAAACAGAATTCCGATAATACAAATGATGTAATTCTCCTTTCCGAATGCGAACGCCTTCTCGTTATTTCCTTGTTCTGCCATGATTAATAATAAAGTTCGTCTGCATTTAATCGCAGATATTTTCTAACCGCAAATGTGGTACTTAAGAATGAAATGATGAGACCCAAAAGCAACACAACCCCAAACAGGGTAAATACTATTTCAATGTCTTCTAACCCAAATAGCTCTGGGATATTTTGGCTCGCCAAATAGATAACTCCAGCCAAAAGTGCATTGGCCACGAACGACCCAATTAATCCACGCAAAACACCTTCTACAACAAACGGCTTTCGAATAAAAGATTGTGTTGCCCCGACCAATTTCATCGAGTTAATAATGAACCTTTTGGAGTAGACCGACAGGCGAATATTATTGTTTACAAGGCTAATCGCAATTAGAGATAGCAGCCCGCAAAACACTAGAATTACCATACCCGCTTTTCTCACGTTTCTGTTAATCACTCTGATTAAATCAACCGGGTAATCAATCTCGTAAATAAGCGGGTTTTTGAGTAAGTCCGATTTGATATCCACAATGCCATCATTAGTCGAATACGAAGATTTTATCTTCACATCTATTGAACGTTTTAGCGGATTATAACCCATAAAACCGACAAAATCTTCGCCTAAAACTTGTTGTAATTGTTCAGCAGCTTGTTCTTCAGAGATATAATCGGTGCTTACCACAAAATCTGAAGCGTCTAAAAACTTCTGAAATTGAAGAATATCTACCTCCTTCGCTTCATCTTTCATGTAAATGGTGAAACCAATATTCTCCTTCACATACCCTGAAAGGGCATTGGCATAAAGTAAGGTCAATCCCAGCAAACCAAGCATAAACAACACCAACGATATGCTGACAACAGCCGTGACGTTACTCGACCAAATTTGTTTTTTATGTGCTTTCTCCTCTGAAGTTGCCATGAATAATTGGATTGGACGAATTTACACTTTTTGCCCCTCCACAAATACCGAATTAACTCTATTTAAGGGTTCAGGTTCTTAACTTCGCGGCTCGAAAACCAACTGAATGCAATATCACCCAGAGAAGATTGAGAAGAAGTGGCAAAAGTTTTGGGCCGAAAAAAAGACGTTTAAAGCCGAAGATTCATCACCAAAACCACCATTTTACGTGTTAGATATGTTCCCTTATCCATCGGGAGCAGGGCTGCATGTTGGTCATCCGCTCGGATACATCGCCTCTGATGTCTACGCGCGTTACAAGCGGCTGACTGGTTTCAACGTGTTGCATCCAATGGGCTACGATTCGTTCGGACTTCCTGCTGAGCAGTACGCTATTCAAACGGGAACGCATCCTGCCAAGACCACGGTTAAGAATATCGACACATTCCGCAGACAAATGGACAACATCGGTTTCAGTTTTGACTGGGACCGTGAGGTACGAACATCCGACCCTTCTTATTACAAATGGACGCAGTGGATTTTTCTTCAGTTGTTTGATGCATGGTATTGCAATAACGCGGATGAAGCGCGCCCAATTTCTCGTTTGGTTGAAGAGTTTAAGGCTCATGGAAACAAGGATGTACACGCGCATTGCGATGAAACCCCTTTGTTTTCTGCCGATGAATGGAACAATTGGGATGAGACGAAACAGCAAACAATCCTCCTCAATTATCGCATTGCCTATTTGAGTGAAGCCTACGTAAACTGGTGCCCACAATTGGGAACAGTTTTGGCCAATGATGAGGTGAAAGATGGCGTTTCGGAGCGTGGTGGATATCCTGTGGAGCGCAAGTTGATGAAGCAGTGGAGTATGCGTATTACGGCTTACTCGCAGCGATTGATTGATGGATTGGAGGGGATTGATTGGAGCGAAAGCCTTAAAGAACAGCAACGGAATTGGATCGGTCGTTCGGAAGGAGCCATGGTGCGTTTCAGCCTCGCCCCCGGCCCCTCTCCAAAGGAAAGGGGTGACGCGCCCGGATACGTTACGGCTGATCCGATGCTTTATCGCCTTCTAAAGGATAAGGTGCAAGAAATGAAGAACAATCCGACTCAGGCAGAAGACGCCTTGTGGCAATTGTTGAAAGGCGATAAAACGGGCTTTCATTTCAGACGTCAGCACATCGTGGACAAATACATTCCAGATTTTGTTTGTCTCAAGAAAAAGTTGATTGTAGAAGTGGATGGGAAAATCCATGACTATACTCAAGATGATGACGCAATGCGTACCGCTCGACTGGAAGAGTTGGGTTATCAAGTAATCCGTCTCAAAAACGAAGAGGTTTTTGGAGATACCAATAGGGTTCTGAATCAAATTATCAGTGCATCGACCGCTCGTCCGGATGTCTCGAATTCCCTTCCCTCAGGGGAGGGTCAGGGAGAGGTCATCGAAGTTTTCACAACTCGACCTGACACCATTTTCGGAGTAACGTTTATGACGCTTGCGCCAGAGCACGAACTGGTGGCCAAGATTACAACTGCCGAGCAAAAAGCAGAGATTGAAGCCTACATCAAGAAAGCAAAAGCACGTTCTGATAGAGAACGAATGGCTGATGTGAAAACCATTTCGGGCGCGTTTACGGGAGCTTATGCAGAGCATCCTTTTAGCGGAGAAGCTATTCCAATTTGGATTGGTGATTACGTGTTGGCAGGCTACGGAACAGGCGCGGTTATGGCCGTACCGAGTGGCGACCAGCGTGATTTCAACTTTGCGAAGCATTTCAACATTCCAATTATTCAAGTAATCGAAGCACCCGCGAATTCCCTCTCCTCAGGAGAGGGTCAGGGTGAGGCTGGTGTTTACGAAGGCAAGGATGGGGTACTCATCAACTCTGATTTCCTAAACGGAATGAAGGTGAAGAAGGCCGTGAAAGCAGCCATCGCGAAGTTAGAAGATAAAGGAATTGGAGAAGGGAAAATCAATTACCGACAGCGCGATGCCGTATTTGGCCGCCAGCGATATTGGGGCGAACCAATTCCTATTTATTACAAGGATGGCGTTCCGTATCCCGTTAAGGAAGAGCATTTGCCACTTACGCTTCCTGAAATTGACGAATATCTGCCTACCGAAACAGGAGAACCGCCATTGGCTCGTGCCAAAGGGTGGGGCTACGACCCAGAACGCGGAGCTGTTCACGATTCCCCTTCCGCCTCAGGCGGAGAGGGCTCGAATTCCCTTCCCTTTGGGGAGGGTCAGGGTGGGGCTGGTGGGGTCGTTTATCCTCTTGAACTTAGCACCATGCCGGGTTGGGCGGGGAGTAGCTGGTACTATCTGCGCTATATGGACCCAAACAACGACCAAGAATTCTGTAGCAAAGAAGCGATGGAATATTGGGGCAGCGTGAATTACTACGCGGGCGGTGCCGAGCACGCTACAGGTCATTTGTTGTACGTGCGCTTCTGGACCAAATTCCTGAAAGACCTTGGTTACGTACCGTTTGATGAACCTACCAAGAAGTTGGTGAATCAGGGGATGATTCAGGGAGTTTCTGAGTTTGCATCTCGAACGAACGCCAAGCTCAACAGAGAAGGAATGAACTCTAATTGGACAGTAAATGGAGTTGATTTCTCAATACCAGTGAAAGGTTCGTACCTCTTCTTTAGTTCGGATTTGAAGCTTGATAATACGTCCGGTCAACTGATGCAGATACGTATTCCTGTACATTATGTCGACAACCATAAACTCACGCTACCGCAGCCATTTGAATCCACGGACGCAGACTTGGTAACAGGAATTTTCATCACCTCAGGTGGGTATTGGTACAATGGACATTTCACAAGATTGAATTCAAGTGGAACAGAAACATTCACGACTTCACCAGAAGTTGAGAAAATGTCCAAGTCGAAGTACAACGTTGTAAACCCAGACGACATCATTGAGCGCTACGGAGCAGACACGCTTCGTTTGTACGAGATGTTCCTCGGGCCGTTGGAAGATGCCAAGCCATGGAATACCAACGGTATTGAAGGTGTATCACGTTTTCTTAAGAAATTCTGGAACATGTTCCATGATGGAGATACCTTCAGCGTAAGCGAGGAAGAACCGACTGCAAAGGAGTTGAAAGCGTTACACGCTACCATTAAAAAGGTGCAAGACGATATTGAGCGTTTGTCGTTCAATACATCGGTAAGTCAGTTTATGATTTGCGTAAACGAACTCAACGATTTGAAGTGCACCAAGCGTGCAATTCTTGAGCCTTTAACGATTGTTGTTTCTACTTACGCTCCGCACTTATGCGAAGAATTATGGTCTCAACTCGGCCATACTGAAAGCATCACATTTGCCACATATCCAACCTTCAATGCAAGTTATTTGGTGGAGGATAGCATCGCCTACCCTATCAGTTTTAACGGCAAAACACGTCTCACCCTAGAGCTTCCTGCTAGCATGGGCAAAGACGAGGTTGAGCAAGCTGTTCTTGCGAACCAAGAAGTGCAAGAACGTTTGGAAGGAGCAACTCCCAAGAAGGTGATTGTTGTTCCTAAGCGTATCGTCAATATTGTGGTTTAACCATAAATGGATTACTACAACCAAGAAACTGCAAGGCTCATTCTTCGCAAGTTAACGGAGAACGACACAGAGGCTTGGACCAAGTTTTTTGTAGATAATCCTGATGGTCGATTTGTTGCAGTGGATTTTAGTTTGGACAAACGGACTTCATCAAAGTTTTGGATTAACAAACAACTAGAGCGTTATGCAAACAACCAGTTCGGGCTTCTAGCAGCTATCGATAAGGCATCTGGTAATTTCGTTGGGATGGGCGGAATCCTGACAAGAGAGTTAAACGACAAACCAGAATTTGAAATTGGTTATTCTTTACTTCCAGCATATTGGGGCAACGGTTACGCCACGGAAATTGCCGTTCAAATGAAACGTTTCGGTTTGGCGAATAAGGTTTCAGACAAATTCATTTCTATCATTCACAAAGAGAATGAAGCATCCATGAATGTGGCTCGAAAGAACGGCATGACCAATCTATACGAAACCACATTCTATGAAATGCCTGTGTTCGTTTTTGGGGATTAGACTTTAGTCTTCGCCTACTAATCCCAACATTCCCTTCATTTCGTTTGACGCCATTGGCTCTTCCAACATGCTCAGGTGCATTATACGCTGCGCAACTTTCCCCATATTCATGGCAATCACTTCGCTATCATTGAGCTGGTAAATATTACCTGAATTATCAACCACAAGCATCATTTTTATTGTTGCCGGATTGAGACTAATCTGAGCAGTTTCTGGCTTATCAAATCGGAGAACTGAGTTCGTGTTCTCATCAAAAACATAACATGTCAACCAAGGAATTGCCTGTCCATTGGACAACACAAACCGCGGTGCAACGTGCTGAAAATACTTCTTGTCAACCGCTCGTGCGCAGTTATAAACTCCCATTCTGTTAAGCGCAAGCGTTCGGGAAATAGCATTTCCCCCCTGCTGTCTGGCAAAGAATTCTTCAAGCTTGTTAGAAATGCTAGAGGTATAAGAAACCCAATTTTCGTTGCTCATCATGAGTTCGGAATCGCCCATACTTTTCTGTGCCAGTTTCCAAGCCAAGTTGAGCTCGTTTTCATATTTACGAGCCGAGCGTCTGTCAAACCGATTGGCTCGCCTTTCAATCTGCATTTCTTGTTCTAAGAGAACATCTGAATAAAATGCATAGCGATTTTCAAACCCTCGATTATCCTTCCGCTCTCTCCAAGCCTTAAATGCTGGAGCAAATTCTCCAAACATCCTTTTCTGAAGTTCGGCCGACATGTTTTCGATGGTGATTTTCTTCACTGGCAAAACAAGGATGCCATCAAGATCTTTCAGTTCGAGAGAAACCTCATCCGTCTGGTCGTTATACCGAACCCGGATGTCATGAAATCTGTGCTCGTCCAGTTGTTCAGTTAATTCTTGTCGAGTAAGCGCTCCAGCATACTCCCACGTGTGCCAGTTAAACACGAAATATTCTTGATGCTGATTGAATTTCGATTTCTTCTGCACAGTGAAATGAATGGCTTCCTCGCTATTATTCTTGTTGGGAGGCAGCACATCTGCTAGAAAGGAAGCCGCCTTTTTCCACTCTTTTTCAAATTGCTCTTGCTCATTTTCATCCCCATTTCTAAGAAACCGATAATAGCTTGCAATTGGTCGATTGGCTAAATAATCAGTATTCTGGAAGCGTTCTTCAAGCGTAATTCGACTTGCTACAGAAGCCGATAAATAATCGGTTGCTGTAAGATATTGCCGTACGGCTGGCGATAGATTTTCGGCTGTTTGAATAAGCTCCGCATCCTCAGCATTGATGGTAGCGACACCCAAATTCGACCATCTTTCCGAAGACGGGTCTAGAAACAGAAAATCGTAATTATTCTCCATGCTAGAAGATGCCAAGTACACCTGAACTGGTCGGTCTTTCCTTACCTCTACTGGCTTACCTCTATGCGTTGCATTTATGCTGAACATTCCTGCGGTTTCAATATGATTGTTGGGCTCACAAGGATCTGCTTTCATGCTCACACCACTTAGAAAAACACTAAATGGATTGTTGTATTCCTCATAAGTCAATTCAACTTTGCCTCCAATAGGTCGACCATAAGCATCCATAAAAGCCATTGGCGGAACATCTAAGAAAGTCCCATTTGAGGTTTCAATGCAATTCGATTCTTGATTTTCAATCACAAATACCTCTGTATTTTGTGTAGCATTCTTTATCGGACAGTCGAACAAACCTTCTCGGTAACGGCCAGCAAAGCCTGGCTTCTCAAGTTTTCCAACATTGGAAATAAGCACTTCCACTCGCCTATTTTCGGCTCTTGCATCTTCGTCAGCATTCTCGTTTACAGGACAGTCTTCACCATGATTCTCAAAAAGAATGTTGTATGGCCTTATTCCAGAAAGCAAAAGATGATATGCCACTCTTTGAGTCCTTTCTTTCGAAAGTTCAACATTGAATTTTCGAGAACCTTTATCATCCGTATGGCCGACCACACAGAACCTGAGCTGTTCAGAATTGGGGTGCTGCGCAATATCATCCAACATGGCCATTTCTGGCATTGATGGAATACTACTTCCATCCTCAAAATAGATGGTTAACTCTACTGAATCTTGGGCAGTCGCAATATGTACGAGCAAGGAGAACACGACAATCAACTTTTTCATGACATTCGGTTTTGGTGGGTAGTATTCTCTTAACTGATGCTGCTTTCTCCTATTGTGAGGAGTTGAAGGAATTGAGACATGTTTACAAGCATTTTTCCTGAACCCGCCATTTACCAAACACACTTAAATTGTTCAAAACTTAGCCTGAAAAACCTCTTTGTAAGACCTAACTTTATTGCCCTTTGATTCCACAAGAAACCATAGCGCAAATATTTGAAACAGCCCGAGTTGAGGAGGTTGTAGGAGACTACGTTCACCTAAAAAAGAAGGGCGCCAATCTGTGGGGTAATTGTCCATTTCACAACGAGAAAACCCCTTCATTCAGTGTCTCGCCTCCTAAGGGAATTTACAAGTGTTTTGGTTGCGGCAAGGGAGGAAATTCTGTGAATTTCATCATGGAACATGAACAAATGACGTACCCTGAGGCGTTACGGCATTTGGCAAAAAAGTACAACATTGAAATAGAGGAAGAGCAGCAAACAGACGAGCAAATTGCAGAGCAAAACGAGCGCGAAAGCTTGTATTTGGCACTTGCATTTGGTCAACGTACGTTCACTTCAAACCTTCTTAAAACAGAAGAAGGTCAGGCGATTGGATTGAGCTATTTTAAGGAGCGTGGCTTTTCAAATGAAACAATAGAGAAATTCCAACTCGGTTATTGTTTCGACCGTTATGATTCATTTGGAAACAAGGCGCTAGAGGAACAATACAATAAGAAGTTTCTGATTGATTCTGGGCTTTGTCTAGAGCGAGAAGGAAAGCTTTTAGACAGGTTTAAGGGGCGAGTTATGTTCCCAATTCACAACCTATCTGGTCGTGTAATTGCCTTTGGAGGACGAACCCTCCGTGGCGATAAAAAGGTAGCCAAGTACATCAATAGTCCAGAAACGGATGTATATCACAAAAGCAATATTGTTTACGGTATTTATCAAGCCAAAGGCGAGATAATTAAGAAAGAGAATTGCTTTGTGGTGGAAGGCTACACCGATGTAATCTCGCTTCACCAAGCGGGGATACATAATGTGGTTGCCAGTTCTGGAACCAGCCTTACTGTGGAACAAATTAGGCTTGTAAAGCGCTACACAAACAACCTCACCATTATGTATGATGGTGATGACGCAGGTATTAAAGCATCGTTCCGCGGGATTGATTTGGTGCTTGAAGAAGGCATGAATGTTCGAACCGTTCTTTTCCCAGACGGAGAAGATCCAGATTCTTATTCTAAGAAGCTTGGCGAAGAGGATTTGAACGAATTTATTGAAGCAAACCAGAAAGATTTCATTCAGTTTAAGGCCCAACTTTTAGCCGAAGAGGCCAAAGGAGACCCCATCAAAACTGCTGGTCTGATTAAGGACATTATCAGTTCCATTGCCTTAATCCCCGACCCTATTATGCGTAATCTGTATGTACGCCAGTGCAGCAGCATTATGGATATGGACGAGGAAGTTTTGATGATGGAACTCAATCGAAACAGGCGCAAAAACTGGAACGACAAACAGAAACGCTCCAACCCAGGATTTACTGAAGCTCCGGAACAGACAGAACCCACTTTCACTCGAAAAAGCAATCAGGAGCTTAAGAAGCGTGATGCAGAATTTCAAGAAAGAGACATCATCAGAATTCTCATGCTTTACAGCGAAAAAGAAATAGAGTTTGATGTTTGGGATGATGATGAAGAGAAGGTAATTGACCGTGAGAAGGTGAACGTGGTCGATTTTATCGTGACCGAGATTATTGAGGATGAAATTGGGTTTGCCAACGCCTTGTTCAAATTGATTTTTGAAGAGTTTAAGTCGATGTTGGAGAGGGAAAAGATTCCTTCCGAACAGCACTTTATCAATCATCAGAATCAAGAAATTTCTGCCCTTGCTGTGAATTTCTTTGCCCAGCCACATACGGTAAGCGAGCGTTGGAAGGAGCACAACATTGTGGTTACCAGAGAAGAAGACGTGCTGAAACGCTCCATTCTATCTTCATTAAACGTGCTGAAGCTTCGCAAATTGGAGAAGATGATTAACGACACACGAGACTTAATGAAGCAAGCTGAAGAAGATCAACTTATGCTTCTTATGGAAAAACTGAACCGTCAATTGGCCGTACGAAAAGTGCTGGCTAAAGAGATTGGGTCAACGGTTTTGAGATAATCGCTAGCTAAACTTAATATCCTTCACATTTATCTGAAGATACACTCGGCCGTTCCAATGGTTTTCTTCGATTGTATAAGCCATATCAAACCGGCTACCAGCATCTAATCTATTGTACAATGCCCCCATTTTAAATGCTACAGCTTGCAGCTTAGAATGCGGAATTCCCTCTTGTTTTGGCTTAAAACGAAGATGTGAGCCATCTGCCCCCATCGTTTGAACATCATTTGCGACAAGGTTTCTGGACACAAACACAGGATTCATGTTTTCGGGGCCGAATGGTGCAAACTGCTTAAGCAACGACATAAACTTAGGCGCAATGCGATCGAGGTCAATTTCAAGATCTATGTTGAGTTTGGGGGTCAGCATATGCTCCTCAATTCTAGCCGCCACAACCTCTTCAAACCTGGTGCGAAAAGCGTCTACATTTTCCAAACTCAGGCTCATTCCGGCCGCATACTTATGCCCACCAAACTGTTCTAACAAATCTTCACACTCTGAAAGCGCAGCATGTACGTCAAAATCATGAACTGACCGAGCCGAACCCGTGGCTTTCCCTTCAGATTCTGTTAACACGATGGTTGGCTTATAATGCTGCTCAATCAATCGCGAAGCAACTATTCCTACTACACCCTTGTGCCAATCTGGATTGAACACAACCGTGCTGCGACTCTCTTTGTAAAACTCGTCTGTTTCAAGAATCTCTAAGGCGCTTTCGGTAACCGATTTATCTAGTCCCCTGCGCTCTATATTGTACTTAGAAATCTCAGCCGAAAACTCTAACGCATCTTCAAAATTGTCGGAAATAAGAAGTTCGACTGCGCGTTTTCCAGAGGCTATTCTTCCAGCAGCGTTAATCCGAGGAGCAATGGTAAAGACCACATCACTAATGGTCATTTCCCTGTCCATTTTGGTATACTCTAGCAATGCCTTAATTCCGTTTGAGGGCTCCCGATTGATTTTCTGAACACCATAGGTAGCAAGTATCCTGTTTTCACCCGTTATTGGAACAATATCTGCAGCAATTGCAATGGCCACCAAATCCATTTTAGCGGTGAGTTTGTCTATGCTTTCGTTGTTCTTTTCACAAAAAGCTTGGAGCAGTTTAAACCCAACTCCACATCCGCAAAGTTCTTTATAAGGATAATTGCAATCAGCCTGTTTTGGGTCGAGTATCGCATACGCTTTCGGCAGCTCCTTTCCCGGAATATGGTGGTCGCAAATAATCATATCAATGCCCAGCTTATTGGCATATGCCACCTTATCAATAGCTCGAATACCGCAATCGAGGGTAATAATTAGACTGATATTGTTAGTCCTCGCGTAATCAATTCCCGCTATAGAAACACCGTAACCTTCGGTATATCTATCTGGAATGTAAAAATCTACCTGCCCAAAATCTTTGAAAAAACTATAGACCAATGCTACGGATGTGGTTCCATCTACATCATAGTCTCCAAAAACCAAGATGTTCTCACCATTACCCAATGCTTGTTCAATTCGTTCAATGGCCTTTTTCATTCCTTTCATTAGAAATGGATTATGCAAATCATCGAATGAAGGGCGGAAAAATTTCTTGGCCCCTTCGAAAGTGGATATGCCTCTGTTGATTAGCATTTGCGCTATATCCACCTTGATTCCCAATTCATCACATAATTTATCTACCTCTTGTGGGTCAGGTAAATCGGCATATTTCCACTCAGTTTCAAGCATAGGCTGAATTTAGTGATTGCTCAATACGTGACATGTTTTTTGTCGGGTTAAATGCAAGCTTATCTGCCCATTCTCAAACAAAAAAGCCCAACCATATTTGGTCGGGCTCAGAATAATAAATTGGTTTCGATTAGATAGTCATGATATCTACTTCTTTCGCACTCACCAAGGTATCGACCCTTAAAGAATAATCCGTTGTTTGGGTTTGAATATCATCCTCCGCACTCTTGGCTATGTCCTCAGACATTCCATCCTTTTGTAGTGCTTTAATCTCATCGTTTGCATCTTTTCTCGCATTCCGAATGGAGACCTTTGCCTGTTCAGCAACAGCTTTGGATTGTTTAACCAAATTTCGCCTTCTTTCTTCTGTTAGTGGTGGAATAGAAATACGAACCACCTTTCCATCGTTCATTGGGTTGAATCCCAAATTTGCACGCATAATTCCCTTCTCTATCTCTTCAAGCAATCCTTTCTCAAACGGTTGAATTTGCAAAGTTTTAGAATCTGGAGTGTTCACGTTTGCAACATTTTTTAATGGGGTCATAGACCCATAATATTCAACCTGTACACTTCCTAACATACTCGGGCTTGCTTTACCAGCACGAATACGTGCTAATTCGTGGTCTAATCGCTCGAGCGCTTTATCCATAGCCTCTTTAGCCGAATCAAAAATGAACTGTAAATCTTCTTCCATAATGCTAATTTGTTCGAAAATAGGAATTCTTACCTATCAACCTTCAACCAGAGTTCCGATGGTTTCTCCTTGAACAACCTTTGCTAGGTTTCCGCCATCGTCCATATTAAACACAATTATTGGTAATTTATTCTCATTACACAATGTAAATGCCGTCATATCCATCACTTTCAACCCTCGTTCAAAGACTTCGTTGAAGCTGATAGTATCAAATTTCTTGGCTGTTGAATCTTTCTCTGGGTCCGCGGTATAAATTCCGTCTACACGTGTCCCTTTAAGAATTACGTCAGCCTCTACTTCTATTGCTCTTAACGAAGCTGCAGAATCTGTCGTGAAATATGGGTTTCCAGTTCCCGCACCAAAAATTACAACTCTGCCTTTTTCAAGATGACGAACAGCTCTTCTTCGAATAAACGGTTCAGCAATTTCATCCATTTTAATGGCTGACATTAACCGTGTTTTAACTTCCAAATTTTCGAGAGCTGATTGCAGAGCCATGCTATTAATCATGGTCGCTAGCATTCCCATATAATCCCCTTGCACTCTATCCATTCCGCCCTCCGCTGCCTGAATTCCTCTAAAAATGTTTCCCCCACCAATTACGATGGCCATTTCTACCCCGCTATCAACAATTCCTTTTATCTCTAACGCGTACTGACCTAGTCTATCGTGGTCAATTCCAAACTGCTTGTTTCCCATCAGCGATTCTCCGCTGAGTTTCAATAGTACTCTTTTGTACTTCATTTTCATATTACGATTTTAGAAAAATACGGGCATAAAAAAAGAGGACTTAAATCCTCTTTTTAATCTTCTTATTAACTACCAAGCGAAAAGCGCTTGAAATCTGTAACCGTTAACTCAGGGTCGGCACCTTTGAGATATTGATCAACACTTTGCTTATTATCTTTAATAAAAGCCTGCTCCATTAGTGTGTTCTCCTTGAAGAACTTTCCTAGTCGACCTTGAGCAATTTTCTCAGCCATTGCTTCTGGCTTTCCTTCTTGGATAGCCAATTCTTTGCCTATCTCAATTTCCTTAGCAACAACCTCGTCAGACACTGATTCTTTGTTCAATGCAACCGGTGCCATTGCAGCAGCTTGCATAGCTACATCACGAGCCATTTCTTCTAAACCCGCTTTGTTTAATCCTACAATTGTACCAACTCTATTTCCAGGATGGTTGTAAGCAACAACAGTTTCAGCTTCAATAATTTCAAGTCCAGAAACTTCAACTTTCTCTCCTGTTTTACCAGTAAGTTCAGTTATAGCTTCAGATACAGGTGCGCCATTATAAGTGGCATTAACCAAAGCCTCAGCATTAGTAAGGTTGTTTGCAAAAGCAAGATCAAGCAAATTGTTTGCAAATTCAATGAAACCATCGGTTTTCGCAACAAAATCCGTCTCACAGCTTAGGTTAAGCAAAATAGCCTTGTTACCAACTACTTTCCCAATAACGATTCCCTCAGCAGCATCACGGTCAGAGCGCTTTGCAGCAACCTTCTGTCCTTGCTTTCTTAGTAGGTCAATAGCAGCATCAAAATCGCCTCCAGACTCAACAAGAGCCTTTTTGCAATCCATCATTCCTGCGCCTGTCTTCTTTCTAAGCTCGTTTACTTGAGCAGCTGTAATCTTCACTGTAGCTTCCAATTTTAGAATTTTAGTCTTCTTTCTTTTCTTCTGAAGTCTCGGCAACTACTTCCTTAACTTCTTTGGCACTAGCTTCTGCTTCGTCCTCTTTTGCCTTACCTGCTTTACGCTCAGCTAATCCTTCTGCAACAGCGTTAGTCATTGTCTTCACAATAAGGTCAATAGACTTAGCAGCATCATCATTACCAGGAATGGCAAAATCAACGTCTTTTGGGTTTGCGTTTGTATCAACGATAGCAAACGTTGGTATTCCCAATCTATGAGCTTCCTTAACTGCAATATGCTCCTTAATAACATCTACAATAAAGATTGCAGATGGTAGACGAGTAAGGTCCTGAATAGAACCAAGGTCTCTTTCAAGTTTTGCACGCTGACGACTAATCATCAATCGCTCACGCTTTGACATGGTTTCCCATGTTCCGTCAACTTCCATTTTATCAATAGCGCCCATCTTTCTGATGGCCTTACGGATAGTAGCAAAGTTGGTAAGCATACCACCTGGCCATCTTTCTGTAACGTAAGGCATATTTACCCGAGCAGCTTCTCTAGCAATAATTCCTTGTGCTTGCTTTTTAGTAGCAACATAAAGAATCTTCTTACCAGACCGAGCCATGCTTTTGATGGCGCTACACGCCTCCTCTAATTTAGCAGAGCTCTTATTAAGGTCAATAATGTGAGTGCCATTCTTCTCCATGAAGATGTATGGAGCCATTGCTGGATTCCATTTTCTCTTTAAGTGTCCGAAGTGAACACCTGCTTCTAGCATTTCCTGTACTGTAGGTTGAGCCATTGAAATAGTATTGTTTTGAAAAGTCTTGTTACTGTTCGATTAACGCTTGCTAAACTGGAATTTCTTCCTTGCTTTTTTCTGACCGAATTTCTTACGTTCAACCATTCTAGGGTCACGTGTCATCAGTCCGAATTTCTTAAGAGAAGGCTTAACTGTTTCGTCTTCCTTAACCAAAGCTCTTGCTATACCTAAAGAAATAGCTTCTGCCTGACCAGTGATCCCTCCACCAGTTACGTTAACCTTTACATCGTACTTACCCTCAACGTCTAAAACGGTGAACGGTCTTCTTATCGTATCCTGCAATAATGAAGTTGGGAAGTATTCTTTGGCGTCTTTGCCGTTAACTTCAAATTTTCCCTTTCCGCTTTTCAAGTATACTCTTGCAATAGCGGTTTTTCTTCTACCTAATGTGTTTATAATTTCCATTCTATACGACAGATCAGTTCAATGAGATTGTTCGTGGCTTTTGAGCCTCATGTGGATGCTCTGCACCAGCATACGGATGCATGTTTTTAAAGATTGCTCTACCTAATTTACTCTTAGGTAGCATTCCTCTTACTGCTTTGGTAACCAATCCTGTGGGGTCCTTTGCCAAAACTTGATCAACACTTCTCAATCTCTGACCACCTGGGAAACCAGTATGGTGCATGTATCGTTTGGTGTCTCGCTTGTTTCCAGACAAGGTTACCTTATCAGCATTAAGTACGATTACATAATCGCCACAATCTGCATGAGGAGTAAAGTTTACCTTATTCTTACCCCTTAGATGGTAAGCAATTGTAGATGCCAGTCTACCAAGGGTTTGTCCCTCAGCATCAATCAAAATCCACTCCTTAGTAGCAGTGTTCTTGTTGGCAGAAATGGTTTTAAAGCTTGGTGCTTTCACTTCAAATATCTTTTCAGTTCATTCATGGAGATCACTCTCCTACCCAAATTTGGGGCTGCAAAGATATTACTTATTTCCTTAATCAACAACGGTTTGTGAACAATTCATTTCAACACTCCAAGTTCTTTGCCTACTGAACTGAATGCTTCTATGGCTTTATCGAGGTGTGCAATAGTGTGTGCAGCCGATATTTGAACACGAATTCGTGCTTGCCCTTGACCAACTACGGGGTAGAAAAAGCCGATTGCATAAATTCCTTGTTCCAACAATTTATCTGCAAATATTTGCGCCAATTTTGCATCATAAAGCATTATTGGAACAATTGGGCTATCTCCTTCTTTCAGATCAAAGCCTGCTTTTTTCACTCCTTCTTTAAAATACTTTGTGTTGGCTTCTAACTTATCGCGGAGCTCGGTTGTTGAAGATAAAACAGCAAAAACTTTGCTTGCCGCTCCAACTATTGAAGGGGATAAAGAATTGGAGAACAAATACGGCCTAGATCGCTGACGAAGCATTTCAATAACCTCTTTCTTTCCAGATGTAAATCCACCCATCGCCCCACCCAAAGCCTTACCAAGCGTACTTGTAATGATGTCCACCCGACCCATTACATTATTGTATTCATGCGTTCCTCTACCTGTCTTTCCAATGAATCCTGATGCATGGCTGTCATCAACCAAAACAAGTGCATTATACTTCTCCGCCAAGTCACATATCATGTCTAGTTTAGCTATATCGCCATCCATAGAAAACACTCCGTCTGTAACGATTATTCGATAGCGTTGTGCTTGAGAAGTTTTTAATTGCTCCTCTAAATCAGACATATCGCTGTGCTTATATCTATAACGAGCAGCCTTGCAAAGTCTCACTCCATCAATAATTGATGCGTGGTTAAGCTCATCACTAATAATGGCATCATCCGCAGTGAATAGCGGTTCAAACACTCCTCCATTTGCGTCAAAACACGCAGCATATAATATAGTGTCCTCCATTCCTAAGAAATTGGATATTTTCTCCTCCAAACTCTTATGAATGTCCTGTGTTCCGCAGATAAATCTAACTGATGACATACCATAACCGTGAGAATCTAATGCGTCTTTTGCTCCCTGAATTACATCGGGATGAGACGAAAGACCCAGATAATTATTGGCACACATTATAACTACATCTTCACCTGTGCTAACCCGAACCTCTGCTCCTTGTGGGGTAGTAATGATTCTCTCTCTTTTGTATAGACCAGCCTCCTCGATTGATTTAAGTTCGTTGGCTAAAAACTCTTGAAATTCTCCGTACATGTCTTGCTTTTAAGGATGCCAAAAATAGAACTTAACCTACACTTAAATTTCAATAGAGAACAAGCCGCAAAGTCGATTGTTATATTTGCGAACAATAGAATTACAAACTCATAAAATCATTTAGAAATGGCTTTTGAATTACCGAAACTTCCATATGCATATGATGCTTTGGAACCACATATTGATGCTAGAACGATGGAGATTCATCACTCAAAACATCATCAGGGATACACTAACAATTTAAACAACGCAATTGCCGGCACCGACCTAGAAGGAAAATCTATTGAAGAGATTTTGGTTGCAGGATTTGACAATGGCGCAGTACGAAACAATGGCGGTGGTTACTATAATCACGACTTGTTTTGGAAGGTAATGTCGCCAAATGGCGGAGGACAACCTACTGGTGCTTTGGCCGATGCTATAAATGCTGCCTGCGGTTCTTTTGATGGATTTAAGGATGCTTTCAGTAAAGCTGCTGCCACTCGTTTTGGGTCAGGTTGGGCGTGGCTTTGTGTTCATCCAGGAGGAAAAGTTGAAGTTTGCAGCACTGCAAATCAGGACAATGCACTTATGCCAGGAATTGGCTGTGGCGGCACCCCGATTTTAGCTTTGGATGTTTGGGAGCATGCTTATTACTTAAACTACCAGAACAGAAGACCAGATTACATTTCAGCTTTTTTCAATGTGATAAACTGGGACGAAGTTTCTAGACGATATGAAGCTGGAAAATAATATCAGCAAACTTTTGGAAAACAAAAAAGGCCCGCAATAGCGGGCCTTTTTAATATCATTAACACTGGCTTATTCAACCGTTACTGACTTTGCTAAATTTCTTGGTTGATCCACATTACAGCCTCTCATAACAGCTATATAATAAGACAATAATTGCAATGGAATAGATGCTAAAATTGGCACCAATTCTTCTTCTGTTTCTGGAATTTCCAAAACGTGATCCGCCAACTCAGCCGCGGTAGTGTCTCCTTTAGTAACTACGGCTATGATTTTTCCTTTACGTGCTTTTACCTCCTGGATGTTGCTAATCACTTTCTCATAAGACCCTTTCTTGGTTGCAATAACCACAACCGGCATCTCCTCATCAATTAAGGCAATAGGCCCATGCTTCATTTCGGCAGCAGGATAACCTTCGGCATGTATGTATGATATCTCCTTGAGTTTAAGCGCCCCTTCCAAGGCAACTGGGAAGTTGTATCCTCTACCTAAGTACAGGAAGTTCTTAGCGTCTTTGTACTGATCTGCGATATACTTTACTTGATCAGCAGATTGCAGGGCTTCCTCAACTTTCGCGGGTATTTTCTCTAGAGCAGCGAGCAATTGCTGAAATCTTGACTCTGGAATTGAACCTCTTTTATGCGCCAATCGCATTGCCATTAAAAACAGAACAGTTACCTGCGAGGTAAATGCTTTGGTAGATGCAACGCCAATTTCTGGGCCTGCGTGGGTATACGAACCTGCATCCGTTATTCTAGAAATCGTAGAACCAACAACATTACATACTCCAATGATGGTTGCGCCCTTTGACTTTGCCAATTCTAAAGCAGCAAGCGTATCTGCCGTTTCTCCAGATTGAGAAATAGCGATTACCACATCGTCTTCGCCAATAATCGGGTTTCTGTAACGGAATTCAGATGCATACTCAACTTCAACGGGTATTCTTGCAAGGTCTTCGATGAGATATTCTCCCACTAAACCAGCATGCCAAGAAGTTCCGCAAGCAACAATAATTATTCGCTTGGCATTTGCCATTTTCTGCTCATAATCAATAATTCCGCCCAAACTAACGGTACCAGAATCAATATGATAACGACCCCGCATACTGTCGGCAATTGACCTAGGCTGCTCAAATATTTCCTTCAACATAAAATGCTCATACCCCCCTTTCTCTAAGGTTTCGAGATGCATTTCTAGTTCATGTATATAAGGTGTTTGAACTTCATTTTCAATAGACCTAACTTTTACCCCCTGCCCTCTTCTTAACTCAACAATTTGCTCGTCTTCTAGATAAACAACCTCTTTGGTATACTCTACAATTGGTGTGGCATCTGAAGCCAAGAAAAATTCATCCTTACCGATTCCAACAACCATTGGACTACCTTTTTTGGCACCGATAATTACGTTCGTGTCACTTTTATCTAGAACAGCAATAGCGTAAGCACCAACAACTTGGGTTAGCGCAACCCTTACCGCTTCTGCAAGCGGCAGATTTTCATTTTCCTGAACGTCTTCAATTAAATGAATTAGTACTTCGGTATCAGTATCACTTTTAAACTCATGTCCGCGCTTAATGAGCTCCTTTTTCAACGAATCGTAATTCTCAATTATGCCATTATGAATAATGGCTAACTTCTCATTCCCAGAATAATGCGGATGCGCGTTTAAATCGTTTGGTTCGCCATGCGTGGCCCAACGTGTGTGGCCTATGCCGATTGTTCCAACTATGTCTTTTCCCTTAGCAAAGGTCTCCAAGTCGGATACTTTGCCCTTGCATTTATAAATATTAAGGTTTTCAGCTAAAAGGCAAATTCCAGCGCTATCGTACCCTCGATATTCTAATCGTTTGAGTCCCTTAATTAAAATTGGATACGCCTCTTGATTTCCGATATAAGCTACAATTCCACACATTAGCTATTTATTCTATAATGGTGTAAGTCATTCTAAGTTTCATTGGCTCAGTTGAATGCTGAGGCCCGTTAAAAACGCCTCGCCTAGCATTAACCGCATTTCCTGAATTTACGATATACAGACCGTAATCTATTTCGTCAGGGTTATTAATGATGGACTGTAAGTGACGGGCTACATTAAATACGTATTCCTTATTTACTGGGTCGTACACACCTCCTAGATAATCAGACCCTTCAAATTGGTCGATAACAAATACCGAACCCCCTTCTTCCGAAATGCCGGTAACTGATAAGCTGTTTGGATAGCCGTAATCCGTTACAACTGATTCATCTAACGGTAAAACTAATTCAGCCTTACTAATTGCCACATAACCCAATTTATTCAATTCTCTCAAGTGTGGCATATCTACCTTCATTCTAAGTCCTGCCATCGATTGAATGTACAATCGCTCCTTGCCTACCTCAGTTCCCGCATTTACAGCATGATGTACTTCTTTTGGAAAATTATGAGTGAACTTGGTGTGGATACCATGTGTGTTATCAAATTCGAAAGGGAATACTGCCGTATCACCATCGTTGTTGTGATAGTACAATTCAATTTTGGTCGCTCTACTCAACATATTGAAGTAGAGGATTGAACCATGTCCGCTTGCCATATCATCATTAATCGGTTTGATACAAATTCCTTCAAACTCTTCAGCGAAAATTTCTTGCGATGCAAGATTCAAGGAGTTAATAATGCTGTCTCCAAACGTATTATTTAAATAGACCCGCATAGAGGGCGGCAATTGATTATCACCAGTATCAATAGTCGAATATAGGTCTGGTCTGAACTCAAACTCTGCCAACGGAAAGCTTGATAAGGTGATGTCGCTATTCGAATAATAGACTGTTCCGTTATTTCCAGTCGCATCCAAATCTTCATCAACTAAATAGACTCCAAATTTCATGGTGCCGTTTAGCTTATCAGTATTGCCGTAAGCACCAGCGTACGCCACATTCAGAATAATGGAATCTGTTACAGCACCTGAGCCAAAATCAACACCTGTTGATGACAACAAAAACTCTGAGTATAGCTCCGATCTGACGCGACCAAAGATTGGGTCACCGAAATCACCAACCAAATAGGTTCCACTATTCAATCCAGATGTTGGTACAGAATCGTACTTAACTGTTCTTGCTTCGAGCGTGAAAGTATCTATCCAAGCCACTTCCATTTCTTCGCCATCAGGCAGCACTTCTAGTCCGATTCCCTCTGGTTCTTTACATGAAGAAATGGCTAGTAATAAAATCAGACTGAAAACAGCTGAAAGTTTAGGTATTCTCATCCTCTATAAAATAAGTAAGCGGAGGGGTAAACCCTCCGCCTTAAAGAATATTGTACAACGTATGTTAATATGCATTAATCGGCTAGAACCGAGTCGTTAGCCAGTATTTCCGTGTAAAATTCAGAGTAAGCATCTAAATAGGTCTCCTCATCCTTAAACCCGAGTAATGGCTTATCCGCCCCAGTAGCTGCAGCTGCGGCTTCTGGTGTAAGTTCTTCCTCGCCAATAATAACGGCATCAGCATACTTAATAGCCGTACGAGTAAGACCCATGTGACTGGTGTCTGCAAAGTTTGCTACATCTTCATCTGTAAGTGTGTCAAACTTTATTTTTTCTGCCATTCTTGCGTCCAAAGTTCCTTCATAAGAATCGTTGTATAGAGAGTAAACAATCTTAGAATTTTCGAAAATTGGATCATCCTTGTAAACAGTCTTAACAAAGAAAGGAAGCAATGCAGTCATCCAACCATGGCAATGAATTACATCTGGAGCCCACCCTAATTTCTTAACCGTTTCGATTACGCCTCGGCAGAAAAAGATGGCTCGTTCATCATTGTCAGAAAACATCTTTCCATCTCTTCCAGACATGAAAAACTTGCGGTGGAAATACTCTTCATTATCAATGAAATACACCTGCATTCTTGCTGGCTGGATAGATGCAACCTTAATAATAAGCGGATGATCAGTGTCATCTACAATAAGGTTCATTCCAGACAATCTAATTACCTCGTGTAATTGATTTCTTCGTTCGTTAATACATCCGAATCGCGGCATGAAAGTTCGAATCTCTCGACCTCTTTCTTGTGTTCCTTGAGGAAGATGTCTTCCTATGTTTCCTAAGTGAGTTTCCGGTAAATAGGGTACAACCTCCTGAGATACGAAAAGCACTCTCTCCTTTTGCGACATGTTTTGTTTTTTGGGTGAAAAAAGTATGCAAATTTACAAATTAAATGCGCTGTATGCAAGGACTGGCGCGGGATTGCGGAAATCCCCATTCCTCTTATACGGTTTTTTTTTGACATTATCAAGGCCTCATTTTTAGCTTTGCACCAACATCCTTGGGTTTTATGAAAATTATTTCCACAGCTTCTGAAATGACTAGCTATTCTGCTGCTATTAAAGCCAAAGGAGGTGAACTAGGTTTTATCCCAACTATGGGAGCGTTGCATGAAGGTCACTTGTCTTTGGTAGCTCAAGCAAAACGAGAAAACACCCAAGTTGTTGTTTCAGTTTTTGTTAACCCAACGCAATTCAACAACTCTACAGACCTAAAAAAGTACCCGAGAACATTTGAGAAAGACGCTGAGATGCTGAGATCAGAAAAGGTGGACGTGATGTTTTACCCTTCTATAAGTGAGGTTTATCCGAATGAACGCAAAGTCGAATTCGAAATGGATGGATTGGATAAGAGCATGGAAGGACCGAACAGACCAGGTCACTTCAATGGAGTAGTTCAGGTGGTCACCCGCTTATTTGACATGGTAAAACCCAACCACGCGTACTTTGGAGAAAAGGACTTCCAGCAACTTGTAATCATTCGGCACATGAGCTCAAAACTGAACAATGGGGTAAAAATTATTGGTTGTGAAACTATTAGAAGTGAGACGGGGCTGGCGCTTAGTTCCAGAAACATGCTTCTCACAGAGAGTGGTTTACAAATTGCTTCAAAAATTTACTCGAGTTTAATGTTTGCTCAGCGGCAATTAGCCAATGGTGGTTTGCCATCTCAGGTTCTTATTAAAACAACCGCCATGCTGAACAATATTGAAGGTTTAGAACTTGAGTATTTGGAATTCGTGAATCCATCAACTCTTCAGAAATGTACTGACACAGAAAGTGAAATTCAAGCTTGTGTGGCAGCTTACTTAGAAGGAGTACGGTTAATAGATAATATGAGAGTGAAATGATTAATTTTGCGCGCCCATGCAAATTCAGGTTTTAAAAAGCAAAATACACCGTGTTACGGTGACGGAGGCCGACTTAAATTACATCGGTAGTATTACGATTGATCCAAATTTGATGGAGGCCGCCAACATGATTGAAGGCGAGAAGGTTCAAATTGTGAATCTCAATAATGGAGAACGACTTGAGACCTACATCATCACAGGCGAACGTGGTTCTGGTGGAATTTGCTTAAACGGACCTGCCGCCAGAAAAGTCGCTGTTGGTGATGTCGTCATCATCATTTCGTACGCCATCCTAGATTTTGAAGAAGCGAAAACTTTTAAGCCGACACTTCTCTTTCCTGATACAGTAACCAATTCTATCAAGTAATTGAAAAAGCTACTTGGGAATATTCTTAAGATTGGCATTCCGCTAGGTTTCGGCATTTACATTATTTGGTACCAATACGACAAGCTAGAGCCAGAGCAGTTAGAAACAATTAAGCAATCATTCAGAGACGCTAACTATTTCTGGGTTCTACTCAGCATGCTATTTGGCACATTAAGTCATCTTAGTCGAGCCTATCGTTGGAGGTACACGCTTAATCCGCTTGGCATCAAGATTAAGTTTAGCAACAGTTTTTTCTCGGTTATGATTGCCTACGTGGCCAACATTGCTTTTCCTCGGTTAGGAGAAGTATCAAGATGTGCGGTAATTGCCAAATACGAGCAGCAGCCATTTGAAAAATTGTTTGGAACCGTAGTGGCCGAACGTATTGCAGATTTGCTCATTCTTATGTCAATTATCGTTATTGTCCTTGTACTCCAAATGGATGTTTTACGAGACACCCTAGAAGAGATGCTTGCAAAAGGAGGCGACCCGAAGGCTTTACTTTCAAAACTAATTTTCCTTGGCGTTGTAGGAATTGCAATTGCAGTTGGCGCTTTTTTATTCCTCAGAAAGGCCAAACATCCGCTAATTTTAAAGATGAAGACGATAGTTTCGGGTCTAATCGATGGGGTAATGTCTATTGTAAGAATGGAGCAGAAATGGGCTTTTATTGGTCATACCGTATTCATCTGGATTATGTACCTACTCATGTTTTACGTAGTGTTCTTTGCATTACCTGAAACAGCGGACGTTCCTTTGGCTGGAGTACTTGCAGCGTTTGTGGTCGGTGGGTTAAGTATCGTTTTAGTTCAAGGAGGAATCGGAGTTTATCCGCTGTTTGTGGCTCTAGTACTTCAGCTGTACGGACTAAGCGAAACAGCCGGAATTACCCTAGGTTGGATTATCTGGACCGGACAGACTATAATGATTTTAAGTTGGGGTGCAATCTCGCTAATAGCCATGCCAGTTCTGAACACAGCTCCAGCAAAGGCAAACTAGTATTCCGAACTTCTTATATTTGTTCTTCTGACTTGATTACTATGAAACGATTCAATTTTATCAGCTTGATGGTTCTGTTTTGCTTTAGCCTAACGGTTAATTCATGCAGTACGTCTAGACTAGGCAAGCTTGACGGCCAGTGGCAATTGTTTTGGATTAACAATCTGAGCGACCCTAATATTTACATCTGGCAGTTTGAAGGTGGTGAGCTTACCGTCGTTGAGTATTCCCCACCTACGCCTGCAAATCCTAACCCACAACCGCATGTTGGTGCTCGGGCTCAGTACAAAACTTCTGCCGAGTTTCTAGATGCTGTAGTTGAAATTTCTGGTCATGTGCCGTCAGTTTCTTCTGCTAATGCAAATGCCATGCTTTCAAATGGTAAATGGACTATTGATGTCATTGATGATGAAGTTATGAGGCTTGCCACTGCCGATCAAGAAGGAAGTGGTGGTAGCTATGTAATTCGAGAGTTTAGTCGCGTAAACTAATTTCTCATCTTTGGCCCTCGATGGCTAAAGTCAAAACCAATTTTTTCTGTCAGAATTGTGGGCATTCCTCTCCAAAGTGGGAAGGAAAATGCTCGTCCTGTAACGAATGGAACACCTACGTAGAAGAAGTGGTTTCAGGCAAATCTGCTGCAGAAAAACCAAAACTGGGTAGCTCGGGCAGGCAGTATGAGATTCGATCAATTTCAGAAATTGAAGCAAACCCAGAAGAACGGATGGTTTCGCCAGATGCCGAGTTTGATCGGGTATTAGGGGGAGGACTGGTCCCAGGAAGTTTGACTTTAATTGGAGGTGAACCTGGAATAGGAAAATCGACACTTCTCCTTCAACTTGCATTAAATTGGTCAGGCAGAAAAATTCTCTACATCTCTGGTGAGGAGAGTGAAGGACAAATAAGAATGCGGGCTGAGCGTATTGGCATCAAAAACTCTGAATGCTACATCCTCACCGAAACCTCCACTCTCAAGCTGTTTAAGCAAATAAAAAAGCTGCAGCCAGAAATAATAGTGGTTGATTCCATCCAAACAGTTCATTCAGAACTTATAGAATCTACTCCCGGTAGCGTATCTCAAATTAGAGAATGCACGGGCGAATTTTTACGGTTTGCAAAAGAATCCGACACCCCCGTTATTCTTGTTGGTCATATTACTAAGGATGGCTCAATTGCTGGTCCAAAAATATTGGAGCATATGGTTGACACTGTGCTTCAGTTTGAAGGTGACCGGCATCATTTATATCGAATCGTTCGGGCAGTTAAAAACAGATTTGGTTCCACCCCTGAGTTAGGCATTTACGAAATGAAATCAGCGGGATTAGAGGCTGTTTCGGACCCTAGCAGAATTCTGGTACCTGATAGAGATGAGCCTCTAAGTGGTGTGGCAATTTCCGCCACATTAGAAGGAATTAGGCCAATGCTTATTGAGTCTCAAGCATTGGTAAGTTCCGCTGTTTACGGCACGCCTCAGCGGTCTTGCACAGGTTTTGATATGCGTAGGTTAAATATGCTTTTGGCTGTATTAGAGAAGCGATGTGGCTTTAATTTGGGGAATAAAGACGTGTTTCTAAATATCACTGGCGGCTTGAAAGTTGACGACCCAGCTTTGGACCTTGGAGTTATTTGTGCCATTCTTTCATCAAATGCAGACCTTCCTGTTTCTCCGGATAATTGTTTTGCAGCCGAAGTGGGTCTAAGCGGTGAGATTAGACCAGTAAACAGAATTGAACAACGCATTGAAGAAGCCTCCAAAATGGGAATGAAACGTGTTTTTATCTCCAAGCGAAATGCCGATTCGAATGTGATGAATTCAAAAGGAATCGAAGTAATAGCGGTGTCAAAAGTCAGCGATGTGTTCGCTCACCTTTTCGGTTAAGAGTCTTTTAACTTTTTGGGGTTGCACAGCGCTGAGCGAAATCTACTTTTGCGCGCCAATTTAAAACTGGCTAACATGCAACTAAATTTCAAGGAAATCGCTACCGCATCCATGATTCTTTTTGCCGTAATCGATATTATCGGTAGCGTACCAATTATCATCGACCTTAGACAGAAAAACGGTCATTTACGGTCGGGATTAGCTTCAATAGTTGCGCTAGTGCTGATGGTTGTTTTCCTTTTTCTGGGTGAAAACATTTTAGGCTTAATAGGTATAACCGTTGGCGATTTCGCGATTGCAGGTTCTTTGGTGATTTTCTTCATCGCTTTAGAAATGATACTTGGCATCCAACTTTATAAGGAAGACGATTCGCCATCAACCGCTTCAGTGGTGCCCTTGGCCTTTCCGCTTATTGCAGGTGCAGGAACGCTTACTACTCTACTTTCACTTAGAGCAGAATATCATGAGGTTAATATTCTTATTGCCATCATTATCAACGTTGGACTGGTTTATCTCGTACTTAAAACAACTAGGCATATTGAACGTTTCTTTGGGAAAGGCGGAATAAACGTGTTAAGAAAGGTGTTTGGGATAATATTACTGGCAATAGCCGTTAAACTATTCAGAACGAACCTTGGCGTCTGAGTTTCGTATCTTCGCAACGTGAATGCACTAAAAGCCATATCAAGTATTCTGCTCGCCATGCTGGTGTTGTTTTCTAGCATGGGGTTTTATGTAGACCACATGGTTTGCGACCTGAGTGGCGAACACAAATTAGCCATCAACACATCCATAGATTCTTGTTCTGATAGTTGTGATAGAAGCGAAGAAGATGCATTGTCGCGGTCTTGCTGCGATTATGAATCGAATTATTTTCAAGAGGATTTGCCAGCTAATCCAACAGAGAACACTAAGAAACAGCAATTTTCCAGCTTCAAATACATTCCCCTTGCAGAGGTTTTCAAAACCACCAAATGTGCAGCGAAATGCTATCCTATTCAGTTAGAGAACCCAGGTGTTTTAACCTCGGTAGAGAGGCATATTCTTCTTCAAACCTTTCTTATCTGATACCACAGTTTTGATTGGCGCCATAGCGCTTGAGTTCAATTATCAATCAAAACTGTTATCATGAAAAAATTATTTCTGCTTGCGCTACTGCAAGCGCTCATTCTATTAAACGTTCAGGGGCAATCGCTTCAAGGACACGTGCACGAAGAAGGCGAGAGTGGCCATAGTGCGCTAATTGGCGCTAGTGTTTTCTGGCTTGGCACCACCATCGGTACTGCTACCGATATAAACGGAGAATTCACAATTGATAAACCCGAAAAACTACCAGCCAAGCTAGTAGTGAGTTTTGTTGGGTATACATCAGATACAATTGTGGTTAACAACTCCAAAAAAGAGATTGAAATTCATCTCAAACAGTCGGTTCAACTTGGAGAAGTCACAGTCTCCGAAAGACAACAAGGCAGTGCATTTAAGTTGATGGATCCGGTTATTTCCGAATCGATAAGCAGTCACGAATTAGGCAAAGCTGCATGCTGCAATCTTTCCGAAAGCTTCGAGACAAACGCATCTGTTGATGTGGTTTTTACCGATGCAGTTTCCGGAGCCAAGAAAATTCAGATGCTTGGATTAGATGGAGTTTACACACAAATTCAAGCCGAAAATGTGCCTCTAATCCGAGGGTTGTCATCTAATTATGGAATGGGGTTTATTCCTGGAACTTGGATTGAATCAATCCAAATCATTAAAGGTCCTGGCTCGGTTTCTAACGGGTACGAGAGTATGGTTGGCCAAATCAACCTCGAATACTTTAAGCCCGACCAAGCCGAAAAATTGTTTGTCAACGTATATGGAAATACTGGCGGACGAGTTGAAGCAAATGTCCAATCTGGCTATGTTTTTAATGAGAAGGTTGGAATGAATATTAACGTTCATGCAAGCGGTGTTTTTAGAGAAAACGACATGAACAAAGATGCGTTTGTAGACATTCCGCGTTCTCAACAATACAACGTTTTCAACAGATGGAAATTCTCGGGCAAAAACCTTATGGGTCAAATCGTTTTGCATGGATTGTACGACAACAAAATTGGTGGTCAGGTTGGGTTTAAGCCCGAGCAAGGAATTCAGGTAACTGGACCTTACGGAATTGAGATTACCAACAGATTGGCAAATATTCACACCAAAACGGGATACATCGTTCCGAATGAAGATGACATGAGCGTTGCGCTGATTACCAACTGGAGGTACCACGACCAAAATTCATATTTCGGGTTGAAACAGTATTCTGGTGTTCAGAAAAGTGCCAACACAAACCTCATTTTCTTGAAGGGTTGGAATGAAGACAAGCACCAACTGAAGTTGGGAAGCTCCTTCAACTACGACAACTATCAAGAGAGTTTTAACGACAGTGCTTTTGCTCGTGAAGAAGTTATTCCAGGTATTTATGCAGAATACACCTTCAGCATAAAAGAGAAGTTTTCTGCTGTGGCAGGATTCAGATATGATCACAATTCAAAATACGGTTCATTTTATACCCCACGGTTGCATTTAAAGTACAACCCTACGGACAAAACCGTTATTCGTCTTACTGGAGGAAGAGGCTATAGAGCATCAAACGTATTTACGGAAAGCAGCTCCCTAATGGCAAGTGCTCGTGCTGTGCGTGTGCTTGAAGAATTGAAAGCCGAAGTTTCTTGGAACTATGGAGCGAGTGTGTCTCATCAATTCAAAGTCTTTGGGCGGCAGACTACGGTTTATGCAAGTTTTTACAGAACGGATTTCGAGAATCAGGTTATCATTGATTTAGATGCCAATACTCAATCTGTGGATGTTTACAACCTCACAGGAGCGTCTTACTCCAACAGCTTGCAAGCAGAAATTGGTTATGAACCAATAAAACGATTTGAAATAAAAGCAGCCTACAAATGGAACGATGTTTGGATGACAACGGCCAATCAACTAAGACAAAAGCCGTTGGTAAAACAGCATAAGATTCTCACCACGTTCAGCTATGCTACAAACTTCAACAAGTGGCAATTCGACCTGAGCGTGCATGTGCATGGTCCTTCAAGAATTCCCACAACAGAATCAAATCCTTTGCAGTATCAACTTGCATCATCATCACCATGGCACGTAACCATGAACATGCAGGTAACCAAGCGATTTAAGTGGTTTGAACTCTACGTTGGCGCAGAAAACCTGACAAATTTCCGTCAGAAAAACGCGATAATTGCTGCTGATGACCCCTACGGCCCGTTCTTTGATGCTTCGCTTGTTTGGGGCTCAACAATGGGGATAAATCCTTACTTAGGATTACGATATAAATTGAAATAAATAGAGATGAGAAACTTGATAATTATACTAGCCACTATTCTTTCTTCAAGCGTAGCGATGGCGCAGAAAAGCATAGAGACTGTGGAAATACAAACTTCTGCAGTTTGCGAAATGTGTAAAGAAACTATTGAGAAGGAGCTATCATTCACTAAAGGCGTAACTGCGGCAAATCTTGACCTAAACACCTTCATTGTTACCGTTAGTTTTAAGACTAACAAAACAACAATTGAAGATATTCGAGCGGCTATAAATGAAGTTGGATATGATGCAGATGATAGTCCTGCAACCGAGGAGGGTTATGAAAAACTACACGGTTGTTGCAAGAAGGATTCGCACTAACTCGACTTACATTTGAGGTATGCAACAAGTCGCCATTTTCGCTTCAGGTACAGGCTCAAATGCCGTTAAAATAATGGAACATTTCAAGGGACACCCAACTATTCAGGTGTCCCTTGTTCTTTCCAATAATTCCTCAGCGCCAGTTTTAGCAAAAGCCGCTAGTGCTGGGGTAGAAACACTCACATTTAACCGAGCCACATTCTATCAAACCAACAAGATCGCAAACGAACTAAAATCCAGACAAATAGACTTGATTGTTCTAGCAGGATTCATGTGGCTTGTTCCCGAAAATATTGTGAAGACGTACTCAGATAAAATCATCAACATTCACCCAGCCCTTCTACCTAAATATGGAGGAAAAGGCATGTATGGAATGCATGTGCACAATGCGGTTAAGGAAGCAAATGAAAAAGAGACTGGTATTACAATTCATTTGGTGAATGAAGAATACGACAAAGGGCGCATTTTGGCACAAGTAAAATGCACCATCGAAAAAAAAGATACTCCCGAAACAATAGCAGAGAAAATTCATGCGTTGGAATATGCTAACTTTCCTACTGAAATTGAACGTTATCTTTTAAATAAATGAAACTGCTTTTTGCAACGCTTATCATGTTTACTCTCCCTCTGCATGATGGTGATTGGGAGTTGAAAAAAGACAAGGATGGAATTTTGGTTTACACCAAACACGTAGAAGGTTCTGGATTAAAAGCTATCAAAGCTACCACCACTTTTAATGCTTCGTTGGAAACCTGCGCAGCTATTTTGCGTGATATTGAACATTTGACAGACCTGTTTCCAGACACCAAGGTTGCGAAAAAAATCTCTCAATCTGAGAACGACCAAGTTCATTATTTGGAAATGGATGCACCTTGGCCCGTGACAGACCGCGATGGGGCTTTCCGTTTGGTTTATACATACAATGCTGCAACCCAAACGCTATTGGTTGATGCCAAGATGGTTCCGGATGCTTATCCAATTCAAGATGGATACGTCCGCTTATCAAAAGGCGGTGGAAGTTGGACTTTCAAACGAATTGATGCCACTCACACCACGCTAGATTATTATTTCCATGGAGAACCAGGAGGAAACATTCCAGTGTGGCTTGCCAATTCTGTTGTGGAAGAAAACCCGTTGAGACTCCTGAAGAATTTTCACAATTTGGTGAAATTGGAACGGTATCAAGGGAAGAAATTCTCCTTCATCCGATAGGATTAGAAAGGAGGTTGTGGAATTTTGAATTCTGCATTGATAGTTCGCGCCATCTGCTCTTCCTTTTTCGCTTTCAAATACATAGTCTGCTTCCACCCGCGATCAAGCAACGTAAATCTTGCAACATTGGCCCTATTCCCTTTGTAAACACGCTTTCCGAACTTTCGGATAACGTCCATATCAACCTCAATTCCCAGCCCTGGTAAATCAGGAATTTTTATCGTTCCATCTTTCTGAATAGCAGCAATATCATTCTTGATGAAGCGAGCCCACACGGAAGGATTCCAATGGCCTTCCAATGGATACTCAATGAGGCTTCTTTCTTCTGGCTTTAGCATTCCAACCAGCTGTAGTGCAATTGCAAAACCGAGTCCAGTGGTCCAAGTATGCGGACAGAACCGCAATGATTCTCCATTGGCGTTTCTTCTTCTAATCTCGTCAATAATCCATTTTGTAACGGAAATTCCACCTGCGTAGGTTCCTCCAATCAACACCGCATCAGGCTGGTAGATATCAAAAGCACCTTTGTCAAACATCATCTTAAACTCATTCCAGCTTGAATTCATTTCTCCCCCAGCAATAGGCGTTTTTGTGCTTTTTCTTAATTGAGCCAATGCATCTATGTTCCCTTTGTTAAGCGGTTCCTCTAACCAATAGAGGTCAAATTCCTCTAAACCTTTGGCATATTTAGTGGCTATTTCTAAATCCCATTTCGGAGTTTCATCAATGATATCTACTGGCCAACCTTGATTAGCATCGACCATGATTTTCATATCGCTACCAGCTGCATTTCGTGCAGAGCCTACATAATCCACCATCTTTTGCACGTCAAGCGATTTGGTTCGGAGTTTTATGCCTTGGCATCCCTCATCCAATCGTGCTTTGGCCAACTCGGCACTCTTTTTAGGGTCGTGATTGTAATTACAACCTGTAGAAGCGTATGGAGCGATTGAACCTCCTGTCCCACCAAATAGCTTATACAACGGTTCGCCTTTTGCTTTTCCTATGATGTCCCAAAACGCGGCATCAATCCAAGTACTCCTCATTCCGAGGTAGGCGAATTCCTGAATTCGTTGGTTGACCAACGTTATATCTAATGGGTTGATTCCGAGCAGATAGTTCCCCAGCATTGGACCAAGTCCGTCACGCTCCGTACTCATGCTGGTCATGGCAGAGAAACCTTCAATTCCCGTATCTGTCTTTAATCTGAGTAGGTAAAAGCGCATCTCTGACTGACGGAATCCTGGAATCCAATTTGGCTCCATATACAAGTGCTCCGCAAAAAAACCAGGCTTATTCTTAGCCAACGGAATCTTCACATTATACAATTCAATCTCAGAAATGACCATTACTTGGGGTTTGCTTCAAAGATATTGATCCAGCGCCAGTATGATTTGGTATCTCCACCACAGTGGATTTCAATTTCTGAGAAAGTTCATTGGTTTTGGAGTAAAGACTACCATTGAGCAATGCCGCTAAGGGCTTTGCTAGTTGACCCGATAAACCACCACATCATGACCTTGGATCGTGATTTCTGTAAGGTTGGTGGCGGCTCCGAGGTCTTCATGTTTCCATACATCCCGAAGTTGAGCTAGTCCTTCAACTCCATATTTTATCCAATCAGGTGTAAAAACCCAAGGTTTCTTGCTTCGATTGAAAAAACAGATGGCCATCTCGCCATTCTGCAATTCCTTCATCCAAATCTCCTGTTTTCCGAAGTCGAAAATGCGTTGCCCTTGTTTACCCAACGAATCCTGGTCGATTGCTATCATTTCCTTGTTGGTGAGAACTTCAGTGACCTCGGCTGACATACTTCGGATGTCATTTCCAGCCATGAGAGGAGCAGCCATCATACACCACATACTGAAATGTGCTCGATTTTCGCTTTGGCTCAGCCCGTTTCCCACTTCCAGCATATCGGGGTCGTTCCATGCACCGGGCTTAGCGTGCGGATACAACTCTGCTTGACGGTCGATAATGGAAACGACCGTTTGAAAAAAAGGAATTTTGAAACCGCTGAAATGTGGTGTTATGTCTCCAGTCGTCCGCCAAAGATGGCCTGATTCTCCAGCCCAAAGCCAAGGGTCTTTAACTCCCCAATTGCAAATACTGAACACGATATCTCTATCAACCAATGAGAGTTCTTTTCCCATGATAGGATAGGTTTCGCTCGGCTTCAATTTGTAGGTATGACACCAATCATATTTCAAGTAGTCCACTCCCCAATCGCTGTAAGTTTGAGCGTCCATCTTCTCAAATCCGAGGCTCCCTGGTCGCCTAGCACATGTCATCGTACCAGCATCGGAATAAATTCCGAATTTCAATCCTTTGGAGTGAACATAATCTGCCAGAGCCTTCATTCCTGATGGAAATCGTTCAGGATCGGCAATAATCTTTCCAGAAGAATCACGCCCGACCTGCCAACAATCGTCAATCACCACGTATTCATAACCAGCGTCTTTCATTCCCGAACTGACCATCGCGTCAGCAGCGCCCATAATCAGTTTTTCGTCTACATCACAATGAAAGGTGTTCCACGTATTCCACCCAAGCGGAGGAGTTAGGGCGATGTTCTTCTTTTGGAATTGCCCGAACGCTGCGGTTGATGACAGTAGTAGAATCGCTATGAATTTCGAGGCGGTCATCAATGGAGTTGATTTTAGAGCTAGTTCCTCTCCAATATCTTAAACAACTCGTTCAGTTTTGGAGTGATGATAATTTCCGTTCTGCGGTTTTTTGCTCTAGCTTCTTTTGTATCGGCACCATCTAAAGGCGAATATTCTGAGCGGCCTGCAGCCGAAAGTTGAGCAGGATTAATAGAACTATTCTCTGTGAGAATTTTAACGATTGACGTAGCGCGTTTCACAGATAAATCCCAGTTATCAATCACATTGCCATTTCCTCCGTAAGGAACATTATCTGTATGGCCTTCAACCAAAACCCCTACATCAGGTTGGGTCTGCAACACTTTTCCCAGTTTCATTAGTGCTTCCTTTCCCTTTGAGTCAACAACCCAACTACCAGATTTAAACAGTAATTGTTCTTCCAACGAAACATAAACCTTTCCGTTTTTCTGCTCAACAGTTAGGCCTTGGTCAGCAAACCCAAGCAAAGCATTAGCAATGTTGTTTTTTAAAGCCACAACCGCACTATCCTTTCTTGCAAGCACTCCTTCCAAATCGCTGATGCGCTTTGAGCGAGCCATCAACTGCAAACGCTTATCATCTAACTCAGCGCGAGCTTTTTCCAGTTCAGAGGTCATAGCATCCACATTACCCTCCTTTTTTGCCAATACTGTTTCCAACCTTCTTAATTCATCTTCGCGTACTTGAATGTCAGCTCTTGCGTCTTGCAATTCTTGCGTCAACTTTCTAGTATCAGAAGCACTCCCTTCTCTCAGCTTGCCCATTTGTTCTAACAAGCGCTCGTATGTGTCATTCAACTTATCATAGTTGGTGGTCATTCTATTTAAAGAAGTGGCCATTACAGCTGTGTCTTTTCTCAAATGCGACAACTGTCTGTCATAATTCTTCATCGTATCTTCCATATCGGCCAAGGTGGCTTTCAGATCGATGTTCTCAGATTTCATCCTTGCCCGCTCTTCCTCAGCTCTTGCTCGCGCAGAAACTTCATCCTGATAGCGCCTTTCAGCCACGCAAGAGCTCAGCAATAATGCAGGTATAAACAAGAGGAAAAACGTTCTTAAAAGCTTTGACATAATGAGTTGAGTTATTCAATCAAAGGTACCCGTGCTTCATGGCTTGTTAGGTTCATCTTTGGTTCGTATTCAACAAACGCATGTTAATTTCTGTTTCCTGGCTAAAGGTTCGGTGTTTAACACTAGGTTCGGCTACGTAATCGTGTTTCCTATTTTTAGCCAAAGCTTTCGCGTTGCTCAAAATCCTATTTTCTTTTCTCAGCCTTACATTGGTTTGTCTTCAAACCAGCGCACAGCAGTACAACTTTAAGCGGTATTCTGTAGAAGAAGGATTACCTAGAAGTGGTGTTTACTGCGTATTGCAAGACAGTCGTGGTTATTTGTGGACAGGGACAGAAGGTGGTGGGCTATCCCGGTTTGACGGACGCCAATTCGTGACGTTCACCATAGGAAACGGGCTTCCAGACAATACAATCCGCTCACTTTTTGAAGACCAAGCCGGCAATCTTTGGATTGGAACTGATGGCCACGGACTATGCAAATATGACGGTAAAACATTTGAAACATTTAATGCCGAACATGGACTAACCAACGAATACATCCGCTGTATTACCCAAGGAACTGATGGTGATATATGGATTGGCACTTTCGGTGGTGGCATCAACCGTTTGCGGTTTGAAAATGACACACTAATCGTTTCCGTTTACGACAAAACCGAAACGTTGAAGAGCGATAAAGTGCGAGCTGCACTACGTGATAGCAACGGAAAACTTTGGTTCGGAACAGATGAGGGTTTGGTTTCTACAGATGGCAAAAACTGGAATACCTACACAACACGTTCAGGTCTTTCTCACAAACGGGTGCTGGATTTGTATGAAGACAAGCTACAAACCCTTTGGATTGGTACCGAAAGTGGCGTGAACCATATGACGCAAAACGGTTTCCTGACCTACATGCCCAAAGATGGATTGATTGATGACCGCATCCGTGGAATCTGCCAAGATAACCTTGGCAACATGTGGTTTGGTACGCAGGAGGGATTAACACGATTTGATGGCAAAAACTTTACTTCGTTTACAGAGAAAAATGGGTTAAGCAACGACCGCATTCGTCACATTACCAAAGACCGCAGCGGCAACCTTTGGTTTGGCACCTATTTCGGTGGTATCTGCCGTTTTTCAGGAGAAGAATTTATCCATTTTACAGAAAAAGATGGGGTAACTAGTGATCAAGTTCTATCAATCTTTAATAATGAGAATGGAGACACTTGGCTTGGCACCTTAGAAGGTATTACAGAGCTGATTCCAAACGCTGATGGCACATGGAACATCATCAAGAATCCGCTGGGAAATGAACATGCCAAACGGAGTATCAATACCATTACCAAGGCTAACGATGGCACTGTTTGGATTGGAACAGACGAAGGTGTTCTCATTAAAGAAGGAAAGAAAACCACATGGCTAAAAACAGACGGACAGCATTTTGATGAAGATGTAAAAGCCATCCTGTTTGATGGGAAAAACTATGTTTGGATAGGGAGTAGTCAAGGCGTCACCCGCTTTGAGAAAGGTAAGAACGGCTATACTTTCAACCAATATCACAGCAACCCCAATATCAACGAAAGTGGAGTTTCGTGCTTGTATAAAGATAGAATTGGTCGTGTTTGGATTGGCTATTTAAGTGCCATACCAGTTATTTTCCAAAACGATGAATTCATCACTCCTGAATTACCAGAAATGCTTGTGAAGGTTTCAGGCATTGCACCTGATGCAAGAGGGTTTATTTGGATTGGTACCGAAGGTGGAGGCATTTTCCGTTATCAAGTTGCACCAGAAGCAATAAAACGATCCGACTTTAAGCAAATCGACCTGAAAGACGGACTGTCTTCCATAGACATTCATCAACTTGCTTTTGATAAATCAGGTAATCTTTGGGCGGGAACATCATCTGGCGTTGACCAAATTCTGCTTAACAACCGCGCAGAGATTAAAGAGGTGCAGTATTACGGTTTGCCAGAGGGATTCATTGGTGTTGAAACCAACGAGAATGCCGCCTGTCTTGATATTGAAGGCAATCTTTGGTTTGGTACCATTCGCGGAGCAACCAGATATAATCCACGAGCTAAGCGCGACTTTCTAGTCGAAAACCGATTGCATATTACGCGAGTTAATCTTGAATTTAAAGATGTAGACTGGAACACCAGTGAGCATTCAGATGGTACTGATGGTTATTTCAATCTCCCGAAAAATTTGCAGCTTCCGTTTTCTCAAAATAACCTAACAATAGAATATAATGGAATCAATCTCCGTACTCCTCGCCATGTAAAATACCAATGGAAATTGGAGGGCTTCAGCGATGAATGGTCACAGGTAGAAAGCAAGAATTTTCATTCGTTTACCAACCTCAAACCAAATGAATACATATTTAATGTAAGGTCTACGAATGGCGATGGCATTTGGAACAAAACTCCAGAGACGTTCACCTTTAAGATTCTTGCTCCTTTCTGGATGAAATGGTGGTTTATTGTCTTTTGTGCGCTGGTACTTATTGCCCTAGTTTGGGGAATAATTAAGCTCCGAGAAAAACGGCATTTAGAGGAAAAGGAAAAGCTTCAGGGAATGGTAGATGACCGAACCAAGGAATTAACGCACGAAAAAGACCGTTCAGACGCACTTTTGCTCAACATCCTCCCTGCCGAAACGGCTAACGAATTAAAAGAGACTGGCTACGCTTCGGTGAGGTATTATGAGAAAGTCTCTGTTCTTTTTACAGATTTTGTTGGCTTCACCAACATTACTGAAGGCATTTCTCACGAACAATTGGTGCAATCTTTAGATGAGCATTTCAGGATGTTTGATGACGTGATGGACAAGTATGGGGTTGAAAAAATAAAGACAATCGGAGATGCCTACATGGCTGCAGGAGGAATTCCAAGCAAGAATGAATCTAACCCGCTTTTTGTAGTAGCTGCAGGGCTAGAAATGGTTTACCGACTCACGCAATTAAATCTGCAAAAAGAACAGAATGGTGAAAAACCGTGGCAGCTACGAGCAGGAATCCACACAGGTAGCGTGGTTTCTGGAGTAGTTGGCAAAAACAAATTTGCGTTCGATATTTGGGGAGATGCCGTTAATACCGCTGCTAGAATGGAAAGTAGTGGAAATGTGATGAAGGTGAATGTTAGCGGTTCTACCTACCACCTGATTAAAGACTATTTCGATTGCACTCCAAGAGGAAAAATTAAAGCAAAAAACAAAGGTGAAATAGAGATGTATTTCGTAGATGGTCTAAAACCTGAATTCTGCGATAACGATGAAACCTCCGTCCCTAACGAACGTTTTATGAGCATCATTTCAAATAAAGTGAAGGAAATTTGATGACACAATTAAACCTTATCCGCAAAGTGGCATCATACCCTCACAATTAATTAAAACTTGAACCATGAAAAAGTTAATGTCAACAATTGCAATCATCGCTCTAATAGTTGGGACAGGAATTGCACAGGAAGGACCGTGTGGCGACCACGGACCAAAGGACCGTACACACGCTAGAGAAGGAAAAGGTAAGGACATGATGGCCGACATTCCGGATTTAACCGAGGCTCAGAAAAAATCTCTTCAAGAGATTAAGAAGAGCGGAAAAGAAGGAGCCAAATCGCAACGCGAAACTGTGAAAGCCGTTCGCGACAAACTTGCCGACCTTAAAACTTCTGCAAATCCGAATATCAATGAGATTAATAACCTGATTGATGAAATGCACAAGCTTGAAGCTGAAATGGATAAGAGTCGAGTAGTATCTTACCTGAAAATGCGCTCCGTTCTTACTGCAGAGCAGCTTAAAGTATTTGATGCCAAGCAAGCAGAAAAGCGAGCCGAACGCGAAAAACGGAAAAAAGAACACATGCAAATGCGAGAAGCCAAGTAGCAACTTGCTTTCCAGAATAAAAGCCCGCACTCGAATTGAGCTGCGGGCTTATTTTTATCCAATGAAATCACTACTTCCATTTCTGGCTTGCCTTACGCTCTTTGCATGCCACAACCCTACCCGACCAGATATGAATGCCGAAGAAAAAATTAGAGTCGTGCTAGCCGAGCAACAGGAATGCTGGAATAAAGGCGATGTCGATTGTTTCATGCAAGGATATTGGAACTCCGACTCACTACTGTTCATTGGTAAATCAGGTATCAACTATGGTTGGCAAGCAACACTCGACAACTACAAGAAATCGTATCCCGACAAAGCTGCAATGGGTCAATTAGAGTTTGATATTCTAAATGTTGACCCTATGGGAACAGATCATTACCTCGTTACCGGAAAGTGGAAACTGATTAGAGAGTCGGATGAACCCAACGGCCTTTTCACGCTCATCTGGAAACGCTTTGGAGATGAATGGAAAATCATCTACGACCATTCGAGTTGAAAACAGTTCTCAAATCTGTTGGACAGTTAATAGTCGTTTTGGTTCTCACGGTCCTGACGCAAACGGGTGGACTTATTTACGTTTTATGGAAGGTTCTCAAAGCGATCTTCAGCAAGCAATTAGCTAGAAACAGATTGATTCGGCTTCTTGGTTTCCCTTTAATCTACCTTATTATAAATCTAACGCTTACACCGCTTTTGGCCACCTATCTTGGCCGAGTAGCGTTGCCAATCTTGGAACATAATGGAGTGAAGCCAGCTACAATCGTTACATGTATTCTAAATCGTCATTACGTTACCAACGAGCTGAAAAACGTAACGTTTGATGCGTGCGCAAGACTTCAAAAACAGCACCCGACCACTCAACTTATATACTTTGATGCCAACTTCCCATTCCTAGATGGCTTCCCCTTGTTACCACATTGGAGTCATTCGGATGGTAAGAAGCTAGACCTAGCCTTCATTTACGCAGACGATAGCGGTACTGTTGTAAATAATCAGCCGACCCATTTCGGCTATGGCTCGTTCGAACCTGCTTTAGAAAACGAGACGAACACGGTACAAGAATGTGCTTCTAAAGGATATTTTCAATACTCAGCCCTCAAGTACTTCACGTGGTTTCCAAATGATTTAGTGCTTCACCAAAAGGCAACTTCAGACCTCGTGAAAATCTTACATCAGAACACGAAAGTTGACAAAATTTTCATCGAACCACATTTGAAAAATCGTTGGAATCTAGGTCAGTACCACAAGGTTCGATTTCACGGATGCCATGCAGTTAGACACGATGATCATATTCACTTTCAAATAAAGTGAACCCTTTTTTGAGTTGTTTGTTAAGCCTGTGTTTAAACATTAGTTTAGTCACATGAAACGTTCAATCCAAAAGATTATTCCTGCCCAAAAGGTAAATATGGGCGGTATTATCTTAGATCAGTCTCTGCCAGTAAATGGTATTGAGCAGATAGATCCGTTTTTACTCATCCATCATTGGGCAAGCAAATTACCTGGTGGTGAAAAAGAACGCGATTTAGGTGTAGGACCACATCCGCATCGTGGTTTCTCTCCTGTTACACTCATCTTCAAAGGCGCAGTGCATCACCGCGATTCTTTGGGAACCAAAAGCGTGATAAAAGCAGGTGGAGCACAGTGGATGAACAGCGGAAAAGGCATAGTCCATAGCGAACGTCCACCCAAGGAGTTAGCCGAAGGTGGTGGCGATTTTGAATTAATTCAATTCTGGGCCAACACTCCCGCTAACCGCAAATTAGAACCTGCTAAATATCAGCCATTAACTGCCGAGAAAACACCTTGGACTACATCTGAAGATGGAAAAGTGAAAGCAGGCGTGGTAGCAGGCGAAACACTTGGCAAAACAGGCCCAATAGAATTGATGACACCCATGTTGGTAATGCGTTTTGAAATTGCCAAAGGCGGTAAGATGGAAGTTCCAATTCCCAAGAATTTCAACGCAATCCTTTACCTATTGGATGGAAAAGCGGAAATAAATGGAGAGCGCCATGCAGGTGAAAAAGACCTTGTTTGGTTTAAAAACGATGGAGAAAGTATTTCATTTGAAGGACTGGAAGAAACCCGAGCAATTTTATTGGCAGGTGAACCGATAAATGAACCCCTTGCCACATACGGTCCTTTTGTAATGAATAATCAAACGCAGATTATGGAAGCGCTGCGTGATTATCAAATGGGTAAAATGGGTGTGTTGATTGAAGAATTTGATTCATGAATCGCATGCAGTTCATACAGAATATGAGCGTTTTTGGAGTAGGAACAATTCTAACTCCTTGGAAGCTGGCTACTGCGGAACCTTCCATCCAAAGGTTTCGATTCCCGCCAGCTTCACCAAACGGGAAACTTCCAATTTTTCATGAAGTTTCCCGTTTTTATTTCCTCTGAAACCCTTGTCAGCATTGATACACAGCAAAATGGCTTCGTTGATTTTGGGAGTTCGACATTTGTTTCCGTCAAACTCGATCATTTCTGGAAATATCGAACGGAGTAGCCGAGCTTTCGCATCTGGATCCGCTTTGAAATAAGAGTTTCCAAGTTCAGAAACCGCATTCAGAGCCTCTTCAAGCAGTTTAGACTTTCCAATTACGTCTCCGGTCATTGAGACCAGTTCTTCTTCAGCTTCTCGTTTCAATTGCATATAGCGCGTTTTCATAACCGAGAAGTCTTCCGATGTAATTATACCATCGAGTAGTTTGTCTTGTAATTGTTCAATCCGTTTCTCTTGAATAGATACTGCTTTTTGTAGATGTACACTTCTTCGTCCGCGACTCTGTTTATCTCCTTGCAATAAATCTTTAACCAATACTTTATGGAGCGTGGCATGCGGCTCTGAGAATTTAAATGATGACAGAATCTCAGAAATGGTTTCATTCGCACTTTCAGTACGGTATCGTTCTTGACCACAATGGTTACAGTGATAATAGGCATAGCGCATTCCCATCTTTCCTCTGGAATGACTTCCCGTCATCTTCTCCCCACATTTCGAGCATTTTAGGATGCCTCTAAGTGGAAGAACCTCACTGCGTGTGGATTTTGGAAGCTGCTTTTTGGAGGAGTTTCCTTTAAGAACCTGTTGGACTTTGTAAAACAGGGTTTCCGATACAATTCCTTCATGTACGCCTTCAATCAATTGATATGGTTCCTCTTCGAAAGCGGGAACCTCAATCTTACCCATGTACATTGGGTTACGTAGAAGGAGTGAAAACCGGGTTCGGCTGATGGCTGTTCCACGTTCCTTCAGGTTTCGCAGTAAATCTACCTGCGGTATTCCTTTTGAAGCCTGTTCAAACGCCCATTTGATGTTTTCTGCGTGCTGGTTGGGTACAATAATCGGGTTATTGCTGTCATCACGCGTGTTGCGATAACCAAAAGGCGCACTTCTGCACCACCTACCCGCTTTCAGAGCAGCGCGCATTCCACCTCGTATCTTAATAGACCTTCGGTCGTTGTCCACTTCAGGTATTATGAGGTACAATGCCAACATTACCTTATTCTCTGGTATAGAAAAGTCTATCGGTTGTTCAATGGCCTGAACAGATATGCCCAACTGTTTCAATTGCTCTATCATACAGTTCGGTTACAATAGCATTAATGTGGGGGTTAACCGCTTGTGCTCGTTCTATAGAAGCCGTTACCGCCTCTTTAGCGCTTATTTCTTTCTTCTTGATACGAGCGGCCAAAGCCATGGCATCCAACTCTCCAAGGGCATCGTCTTTAAAAGCGTGCACCTTCTTTGCATTTTCGCTCATTTACTAGTACGGGTAATGGACTACTATGATAAGATATTTAGCGGTTTACCATGTCAGTAATCGATAATTGATTGATTGAAAGCAATGGAAACAACAATCGAATCGTCCTATCCGCGTGATTCTCAGAGTGAACATTAGAAGCGCAGTTCTGTACTTATTATCCCGTCTCTAATTCCTGCCGTACCCTCCAAGTAATGTACCTTCTCGATACAAATCGCATCAATAGTAAGTTGAGCAGATTAAAGGTGTTAAGCACAATGGCCTTGTCTCCGTTGAGTAGCTTCTGAACACTAACCTGCGCTACTTTTTGCGGTGTTAACGCCACAAGTTTCCCTAAAAAACCTTGCTTGCTTAGTCTTTCAATCTTATCTGGGCTAGTAAGCATAGGGCCTGGGCTAACCAAACTTACTGTAACGTTTGTTTTCGATAATTCCCTGCTTAATCCACGGGTAAAATGGTCGATAAATGCCTTGCTAGCTGGGTAAACAGTCTTGTAGCCAATTGGACTAAAAGCCGCAATGCTAGACACGTTTAAAATGTACGCCTTTGGCTGCTTAAGTAAATTGGGCAATAATTGGTGCGAAACCATGGATGTTGCTCGCACATTCAACTGAATGATGGTGTCTAGGTAATCTACGTCTGCATCTGTAAATCGCTTGGTGCCGCCAATACCAGCATTGTTTATCAGTATAAAAACAGCGTAAGAACTGTTGATTTCCTTCGCCAGAGAAACGATATTGTCTTTTACCGTTAGGTCGGTTTCAAAAAAGACAGAATCTGTTCCAAACTCTTCTTTTAAGCTCTGGCAGGTTTCCTTTAAGCCTTCATTTTGAAGCCCCACCAATATGGTGTTGATTTTACGAGAAGAAAGCTCTCTTGCAAACTCGAGACCTAGTCCCATGCTACCACCCGTTATTACTGCGTATTCTTCCGGCATCTGCTTTTAATAGCCAGCAATGATATGCATTCGACTATTGCTGCAAGGTCGAATAGGTCAAGCGGATAGCTATGAGAAAAGCGAGGAAAACGACAGGCACCAATTTTGGTTCAGGGTCGCAAGCAAAAAGACTTTGCTCACGACCCTTCGTTGTAAGACGAATCTCAGCAACGAGCTACACGTTAACTAGCAGCGCTGGTGGCCTCTAGGCTTACAGGACCAGCACCCGCAGAATTAATGGCGTATACTCTGAACCGATAGATTTTACCTCGCTCTAAACCCTGATGCAAGTAAATGTTGCTGCCTTGGGTTTTTATCTCTCGCCAGTCTCCACTATTCAAATTTTCATCCCACAGCTGAAAAACGTACTGCTTTTTGTACGCAGTTCCAGCACATTTCATGTAAACAGAACCGTCAAACTTGCCTGGCTTAGCCTTAAAACCCTGAGGCTGAAACGGCACAGGCCATCTACTGCCGTCTGCTTGCGTGTCCATTCCTGCCAAGGCGGTCATTTCTGGGTCGCCAAGGGTAACGGTTTGCACATAAAGCACTTCCAAATTCATAGCTGTTACCACCTTGGCAAGTGTCTCATCCCTTTTTAGGGTGCGGTCTTTTCCACCTTCGCTGGCTGCAGTTTCGGCTGCTGCCAAATCATCGGCTAAGGTTGATAAATCAGTTAATGCTGGACTAGGAGCAGGGAAATTACCCACGTTCTCCGTCATTTTCTGTACGACAAATCGTACTTTTTGAATTTTGCCGAGGACAGTCATTTTGTCCCATTTTAAAACAACTTTACGCATAACTATAAGTTTAGTGCGCATTGGTCACGTTCAATTAACCATTAACATGATGTCTTTTATTTGGCAGGTGTTGAACCACCCGTTGTAGCCCTTCTTAAACCGCAGACGATGTTACTTATTGCGAGAAGGGAGAAATATTTTTTTTGAAGCTAGAAAACCACCAATTCTGGCAAGAAAAGCCTTAATCAACGCACCAAAAACCACAACCAACACCCGAAAAAAGAGAACCGTAGCAGGAAAAATGCCTAGCAAAGCCCGAAAAATAAAAAGCGCTGCAAGAAAAACCACAACCGCTGTTGCAGGAAGAAGAACGGAAGCAGGAAAAAGGGTTTTTGGTGCTTAAGAAGTTAGGAGGGAGGGAGCAAAACAGCTCACGAACCCTGAGACTCATTGTAAACGGGACTTATACAACTAATAGGTCTAATAGCCTATAAAACGTTTGAGTTCACCCGTTCCCTCCTCGGAAAACATTACCGCTTTTTACCACGGTGCTAACTAAAGGTAAAACGTTGTAGGTAATATTAACGGACACTTCAGCGCAATGTCAAACACCGCCAAAATCATTTTGAAACAATGCCTGTTTTTGCTGCTCGTGACATTTTCGTTTGTCTCAAACGGACAGGAACTTGACAGCCTGAAGACCTCCGAAACTGGCTCGACCACCCTTTTCAAGAGCACCCTCCTCCAATCAACAAAAATGCACAGGGGGTTCTTTTTTGAATTACAACCCAAACAGCGATGAATACGAACAGTTACGCTGTGTTTTATTGGTCAAACAAATCGTTTAGGACAGGATTGTAAAATTATAAATTATTATATTTGAAAAAATTAAAAGTGGAGGCTAGCACCCACTCAAAAAAACGGGGAGATACCGAAAAGCCAAATGAGTAGGAATAACAATTAAAATAATACATATGGAACCAATAGCGTCCTAAACGTTTGAGAAAGCGAAAAGGAAAAGTTTTGACCCTCAGTTACCTTTGGGTTGAATCCAAAACAAAACCTTTTCTCGATGAGCAAGATAACTCTTTTCGCACAGATTATTCAGAAGTTGGATCGCCAAAAGTTCAACAAACTGGTAAAGAAGTACAGTACCGACAAGCACAGTAAAGGACATAATAGCTGGACTCAGCTTATCTCCATGCTGTTCTGTCAATTTGCAAAAAGCCAGTCTGTACGCGACATCAGCAATGGGCTGCGCAGCGCCACAGGCAACCTCAACCATCTTGGACTTACGGGTTCACCTTCAAAATCCAACATCAGCTATCAGAACCAAAGGCGTGACTGGAACCTGTTCCGCCACTATTATTACGTACTGCTTGAAAGTCTGGGACAGCAAGCCGCCTTTAAGCAGGTCAAGTTCAAGATAAAGTCGAAGATATTCCTGTTGGATGCCACCACCATAAGCCTCTGTTTGAGCCTGTTCGATTGGGCGAAATACAAGACCGCAAAGGGCGCAGTTAAAATGCACACACTCCTTGACTTTGATGGTAATTTACCTGCTTATGTGAACATTACCAATGGCAAAACTGCCGACAATAAAGGTGCTTATGACATACCGTTGTTAAAGAGAAGTGTGATCGTAGCAGACCGTTTCTACAACGACTTCTTCCTGCTCAATGTCTGGGACAGCAACGAGGTGTTTTTTGTCATCAGGCACAAGCACAACATCCGATACAAGGTGATAAAGGAGAACGAACTGCCCGAAAACCGCCATCAACATGTGATGAAGGACGAGATCATCGAACTCACAGGCGTGAGCACCAAAAAGAAATACCCCAAGAAGTTGAGAAGAGTGGCAGTATGGGATGATAAGAACAGCCAGGTCATTGAGCTGATCACCAATCAACTGACATGGACGGCCAATACCATCGGTGAGCTATACAAAAGCCGTTGGCAGGTCGAGATATTCTTCCGCGACATCAAGCAGAACCTGCATATAAAGTCCTTTATAGGAACAAGCCAGAATGCGGTTATGATACAAATCTGGACTGCGCTGATTACCATCCTGCTTTTAAAAGCCCTCAAAGCAATGGCCCGATACGGATGGTGTCTGTCCAACCTTGTTGCCTTCATCAGACTCAACTTATTTGTAAAAGTTGACCTCCGAAACTGGCTCGACCACCCTTTTCAAGAGCATCCTCCTCCAATCAACAAAAATGCACAGGGGGTTCTTTTTTGAATTACAACCCAAACAGCGATGAATACGAACAGTTACGCTGTGTTTTATTGGTCAAACAAATCGTTTAGGACAGGATTGTTTTGGAATGAGTTTTACCTTCCACTTTACAAAGCAATTATCAAATCTGGAAACTTCGAAAACTTCTCCTTTTACATGCTTCGGGCAAGTGCCAACGAGAAGCACAAAAAAATGGTTAAGAAAAAAGAAGGAGACTTGACCAAATTTCATAGTTGGATTGTAGCATTCCTTACAGAAAACTGGAGCATGGTACCAACCGATAAAGCAGATGAAAAAATTCTACGCGTTTATCACGAGAATAACGTTCCAAAACGAGTTGGGCCTTACAATGTGAAGAAAGACCAAGTAGTTGGAAAATGGGATTATTACAACAAGAATGGAATGCTGAAAGTTGAAGGTTCGTTTGTTGAAAATGAGCAAGACGGTCTTTGGAAATGGTATCATGAAGATGGTAGCCTAAAAGAAGAAACCACATTCAAAAAAGGCAAAGTAGATGGAGTGATGAAGTTTCAGTACACCAACGGCAATGTTCAATCTGAAGGAAACTACAAGGATGGCGAGGAAGAAGGTTCTTACAAGGAGTTTTACCTAAACGGGGTTCTCAAAAGGACCGCTTTTCTTAAGGATGGAAAAACAGAAGGTGCTATCAGCAATTATTATGTGAATGGTGTTCTTGCCGATAGCACTCAAATGAAAGAGAGTGAAAAACATGGCGAGTTTAGATACTACTATAATGACGGAACACTTAAAGCACAAGGTTCTGCCAAGGAGGACAAACGTAGCGGTACGCTTAAAGAGTTTCATCCGAACAACCAGTTAGAAACCGAGTATAGCTACAATGAAGATGGCGATGCACATGGTCCATACAAGGAGTACTTTATAAACGGTAACATCTCGTTAACTGGCGAATTCAAAGACGGAAAACGTATTGGAAAGCACATTTCTTACAACATTGATGGCAGCATTTACAGCGAGTCTACCTATGACGAAAATGGCAAGGAAAATGGCGGACGTACCTATTATGATACTGATGGCAAACCACACGAAGTATATGTATTTACAAAAGGTCTTATCGCTCAATATCAGTTTCTAGATAATGACGGAAAGGTGATAAAGGAAGCCAAGAAAAAGGGCTCAAACTTCGATTACGAGAGCATCTATTTCGATGGTACCATTAAATCTCACGGAACATTCAACGTAAAAGGTGGTAAGGAAGGGCTTTGGAAATTTTACGATTCTGATGGAGTCTTAGAGTCGGAACAAAACTTCTCTAAAAACGAACAAGAAGGAAAGCAGACTTACTATTTCGCCAATGGTCAAATCAGCAGCGAATACGAAATGATAGAAGGCCTAGATGAGGGCGAGTTTAAGAAGTACTACTGGGATGGAACACTTAAGCGTCACGGTCGTTATTTGAACGGGAAAATGGTTGGAGAATGGTTCAATTACCGATCTAATGGAGTGATTGAAAGCATAGAATACTTCGTAAACGATGATAAAACCTACGAAATTGAATACAACCTAGATGGCGAAAACAGCATAGAATTGTTTTACGTAGAGGATTTGATTGATCAGATTGTATACTACGATAACAAAGGCGAAAAACCAGATACCTTCAATTTTAAAGCAGGAGACGGTGTAGTTGCTTACAAATATGAAAACGGACAACTTCAGGTAACTGGTCAGCATTTTCTTGGCTACCGTCACGGTCTTTTCAAGTATCACGAATTTGACGGACGCGTAAACTCTCAGGGTAACTATGTTCTAGGAGAAATGGACGGGAAATGGGAATACTTCCATGAAAACAGTCAGAAGTCTGAAACCGTTGTTTATCTGTATGGCGAAAAGCACGGACCCTACAAAAAATGGGATTGGTTTGGAAACCTAGAAAGTGAAGGAACCTATTTCCATGGTCAGTTACACGGTAAGAAAACCAATTACTATGCTGATGGGACTGTGGAATCAACCTCAGAATACAAATACGGAGACCTAGAAGGCAAAAGAGAGTTTTTTGCTCCTACTGGCCAGCTTCAGATGATTAGGTATTACACAGCAGACATCTTGCATTCCTACTCCTACTTAGGAAAAGACAACAAACCAGTTCCGCCAATAAAGGTTAACCGAATGAAAGATCGTTTAACAGCTTATTATCCAAACGGTCAGATATCTAGAGAGTATGACATGGACCGTGGAATGATTATGGGCGAGTTGAAAGAATACTTAAGCAATGGTAAGCCTTCTTATACCGGCACCTTCGAAGACGGTCAAGAGCAGGGTAAACTAATCTACTACGATAAGAACGGCCAAATTGAAAGCGAACGTGAATACAAAGTGGGAGAAGAAAACGGATTCCACATTGTTTATTGGCCTAATGGCAAGAAAAGAATAGAAATTCCGTATTACCTTGGAAAGATGCACGGAAACGGTGCTGAGTACGACAAAAACGGTAAGAAAACCATAGAATATGAATTCTACAGCAATCAACTTATAGGTGAGAAAAAACTGTAAGAATCTTCTTTTAGTTTTTTCGGTTCTCCTACTGAACAGTTTTCAAGGTCGTGCCCAGTACGACCTTGATTATGCTGAACACCTCATCTTAAAATACCCGAATAGCAGTCAGGTTATTTGCAACCTTTCTAAGACCTACACTCTTAAGAAAAACAAGAGTGGTGATGGTTTAGACATGAAATTTCAGGTTAATCAGGACAAGCTTATAACCAAATCAGGCACATTCAAACTGAGTACCGAGGAGATTTTATCGGACAGCAGTTTTATGGAGCTTATAGATTTTGATGCCTTCAGCTATGTTCCTGTAAAAGGGAAATACCAGAAAAAGCGTGTTAAAGAATTCTTTAAAGGAGACGAATTCAAAAGCTCATTTTTCACCAGCGACACAGAAACCACCCAATTCTATTATCCGAATACAGAAGCAAGGTCTATCACGCATCTAGACTATCAAGTTTCCCTAAACGATGAATACGTAATTCCGAATACGTTCATCGGTTTTTTCCAGCCGGTGGAGAAGTTTGAGTTCAAAATTATCGTAGATAACGATATAGACCTAGACTTTCACTTCTTTCATGTGAGCAACGACACGCTTAACTACACCAAAAATGTTGGGAAGAAGAGTACCGAGCATTTATGGGTTTTCAAAGAAATTCCGAGGATTAAATATTTTGGAAAAGCCCCAGACATTCGGTGGTTTTTACCACACATTAGCTTTAGCATAAAGGGATATAAAACAGATGACGGGTACAAATCTGTATTGGCTGATTTGGACGACTTATATGTGCTTTATCAGAAATGGATTTCTCTTATCCCCAAGGAAGACGAACCGAAACTCAAGAAAATAATTGATGGCCTGTACGCGGACACAATTCCAACAGGAGAAAAGCTAAAGAAGATTTATCAGTGGGTGCAATCAAACGTAAAATACATTGCCCACACCAATGGCTTAGAAGGTTTTGTACCTAGAAGTGGAACAGATGTATTAAGCTGCCGATATGGGGATTGTAAAGGCATGAGCAACTTAATGCACAGTTTGGCGGACGTGGCGGGAATCAAGACTTATCGAACTTGGATTGGAAGCAGAGACATACCATACACCTACGAAGAACTACCAACTCCATTGGTAGATAACCATATGATTCTATCCTATTTAGAAGGTGACTCGGTAATGTTTTTGGATGCCACCGATTCTTATTTGCCATTTGGGTATCCAACTCAATTTATTCAGGGTAAGCAAGCATTAATTGCTCTCGATAGTGCAACGTACAAGCTAGCTTACGTACCAGTGCCTAAACCAAAGGAAAATAGCTGGATAGATAGCGTTTGGATTAGCATTGAAGGGGACAACATTACGGGAAATGGCAAGCTCTACATGTCTGGATACCATGCAACTAGATGGCGTACTTTAACTAGCAACCGAGATAAGAAAGAGATGTTGGAATTTGCTTCTAGCTATCTTCAGAAAGGCGATAACCGTTTTGTAGTTACAGAGATTACCAATGCCGCTGCAGACAACTCAATGACCATTAATCTTCAATACAAATTCGACATTAGAAAGTTTGTTAATACGAGTGAGAACAAGCTATTCATTAACCTCAATATTGAAAATACGTATGGCGAAAGCCCAATTGACGATGATCGATTGATTCCAGTAGAATTGTCCCACAATTCGATAATGACAACGGTCGTTAATCTGGAAGTGCCCGACTCCTATTTAGTAGATTTTCTCCCTAAAAACTCTTCTCATTCAATGGACGATTTTGGATATGACATTTCATACCGCCAAGAGAAGAATCAAATCATCTACAGCATGCAAACTTTCACAAAAAGCCTGCTTATGCAACCAAACACTTTCAAACCTTGGAATGAACTAAGCAAGCAGTTTAGAAAGGACATTAGAACCAACGTAGTATTAGTAAAAACCCCATGAATAGAATAATTACATTTCTCGCCATTTGCGCTGTATTTATGCTCTCTCAGAGTGAATTAATAGCTCAAAATCTAGAGTTCAAATCTTACAATTGGGAGGCTAAGCCCAACTTCCCCATTGCGGGTATCGATACTTCTGTAGACGAAATGATTCTGAAGCAGAAAACCTTGATGGAATTTTACCATCACAACAACCAATTTTTAGAGCATTATACGTGGCATAAAGCCATTTATGTAAACAGTGACGAGGCCATTGAAGAGAACAACAAACAGTATATTCCTGCTTCTTCATCAGTAGAAAACTTAACTGAAAAGGTGCGCGTTATCAATCCTGATGGAGAGGTAATTGAATTGACATCTGAAGACATTCAGACGTATGAGAATGAAGAAGAAGGTTCCTCTTACAGGTATTTTGCAGTTGAAGGTCTTGAAAAAGGAAGTGTCATTGAAATGCTCATTCAACAAACTCGAGTTCCTAGCTATCAAGGCTCTCGTCTCTTCTTTCAAAGCCACATTCCGTCTGCCAAAGTTGACTTAGAGATTGTTTCTCCAAGCCATTTAGAATACGTTTTCAAATCGTACAATGGTTTGCCAACGATTAATTCTGACACGCTTTTCATGAATAAGCACCATTATTTCTTAAGTCTTGATAGCGTGGTTAAAATGCCTGATGATAATGAAGGTGCTTATAACGCAAACCGTCAATTTCTCATCTATAAATTGGACAAAAACACCGCAAATGGAACGAATGATTACAGTTCATATGGTAAAGTAGCGCAAGCAGTTTATTCTAACGTTTACAGTGATGTTGGCAAGGGAACTGTTAAGAAGCTAAAAGGCATCATTAAGGACGCTAAGCTCAACCTAAGTAGAAGCGAAGAAGATAAGGTTAGAACCCTAGAAGAGTACGTGAAAAGCAAGTTTAGAACTGTAAATACAAATGCAGCAGTATTGCATGATTTGAACTTCATTTTAGAAAATTCTATTTGCTCTGAATGGGGCGCCTCCTACCTTATGGGAAATTTCCTGAAATTGATGGAAATTGAACACGAATTGGTGATTACATCTGATCGTTTTGACCTGCGATTTGATAAGAGTTATGAGGCTCAAGTTTTCCTAACGGATCTACTCATTTACATCCCGAAATTTGACAAGTATTTAGCGCCTGGCTCACCTATGCTAAGACTTGGAATTGTACCAAGCGAAAGCGCTGGAAACTATGGCCTTCATATTTCTGAAGTGAAGGTTGGCGATTTTGTTTCTGCCTTCGGTGAGGTTAGAAAAATCCCTGAAACGGTATACTCGGACAACCTTCATGATTTAGACATTAAAGTCGACTTAACGGAAGATGTTTACAATCCGAAGATTCATATTAAAACAGAAATCAGCGGTTACTACGCTCAATATTTACAACCCATTTTTCAGTACCTAAATGCCGAACAAAAGGATGAATTACTGGAAGGTCAACTACAGTATATTGATGAAGAGGGTGAGTTCAAAAACATTATCTCAGCCAACGACCGTAGCTATCATTTTGGCGTTAAACCAATGATTATTGAAGGAGATTTGGAAACCAATACGTTTACCGAAAATGTAGGCGAAGACGTGCTGTTTAAGATTGGTTTACTACTAGGACCACAAATGGAAATGTATCAGGAAGAGGAAGCCGATAGAACCGCTGACATTGAATCTGATTACGCTCGAGGATTTAATCGGGTGCTAACGATTACAATACCCGATGAATACAAATTGGCTAGCTATGAAGACCTTAAAATGGATTTCTCATACAAAGACGAGAAAGGTTATGAAATGGCATTTGTTTCTTCGTACGTGATTGAAGGAAATGTGCTCACCGTAACTATTGAAGAATACTACAAGAATCAAACCTACCCGAAAGAGCTATTCGGGAAGTACAAAGAAGTGGTGAATGCTGCAGCCGACTTTAATAAGTTGACCGTGGTTTTGGAGAAAAAATAGATTAAACCCTTACGTAGGCTAACGAGCTAGAATTTCCTAATCTCCAAAGGTGCTTGGTGTGTTCCCAAAGAACAACCATGAAATTTGGATATACGTGGTAAGGAATATTGAATTCCTTGGCTGTTTCTTGTACAATTTTAGACAACTTTCGGTAATGTACGTGGCTAATATTTGGAAACAAATGATGCTCAATCTGATAGTTAAGGCCGCCTACAAACCAAGAGAAAACCCGACTCTTAGGGGAAAAATTACAAGTTGTCTTTAACTGGTGAACAAACCAGCTATCCCCAACTTTCCCTTCTGTATCTGGTGATGGATATTCTGCGTCTGGCATTACGTGTGCCCCTTGAAAAATGGTGGTGGTTATCATCCCCGCTATCATGTGCATAGAAAGGAAGAAGATTAGCGTTAGCCACCAAGATGCTGGACTAAGCCACATCGGAAGAACTAAAACTACAAACCAGTACAATACTTTGGCTGTTGTCATCCGAGTAACTTGAAGCGTGAACTTGCCGCGACCTTTTACCCCTAACCCCCTTTTTCTGTAGCTAAATATTTGCAAAAAATCTTTTGATGTGGCCCAATTCAGCGTAGTTAAACCGTAAAGAATCCAAGCATAGAATGCTTGTAAACGGTGAATCCATTTTCTTGGCGTGTTTGGCGATAATCGAAGTATCCCTCCCGCATCAATGTCTCCATCGTGTCCCTCTATGTTGGTAAAAGAATGATGAAGAACATTATGTTGAAGTTTCCACACAATGGCGCTGCCACCTAGGATATTAATGAGGTAACCTATGTATTCATTCACTTTTGGATTCGTAGAATATGACCCATGATTAGCATCGTGCATGACCGACATGCCTATTCCAGCCATCCCAAAAGCCATCAAAACCCACATAAAAAACAACAGTACTGGATGAGAAACAACTCCAGTTATAATTAGGGTTAAGGGCGTTAGGTAGAGCATAAGAAGCGTAACTGACTTCACCACCATACCCGCATTTGCATTTTTCGAAATCTTCTTTGTAGCAAAGTAATCTGAAACACGTCCCTTGAGAGTGCTGACAAATTCATGGTCTGCAGTTCTTGAAAACTTTGGTCTTTTTACGAATGTCATAGTGTGTTTATAGGTAGCCCAATTTAATTACCTCCCGATACTCGGACTTGATATATAATAGGTAACAAAAAAGCCGATGAGAAGTTCTCATCGGCTTTCCTTTTAAATTCAAAATTTTAATAATAATGCAGCCTTCGCACTTTGCTTACATACTTAGACAAGCGAAGCACCTGACGGGTATAACCGTATTCATTGTCATACCACGCATAAATCACCACGTTTTTCCCATCTGGGGAAACGATAGTTGCCTTGCTATCGTAAATAGATGAGCATGTATCTCCAACAATATCTGAAGACACTAACTCATGTGATGTTGAATATCTTATCTGCTCAACGAGACTTCCATTCAAAGCTGCGTCTTTCATAGCTGCATCTACACCTTCTAACGTAACAGCTGTCTTCAAAGTCAAATTCAAAATGGCCAAAGAGCCATCTGGAACCGGAACTCGAACCGCATTTGAAGTTAGTTTGCCCGCAAGCGTAGGAATCACCTTGGCTACCGCAGTACCTGCGCCTGTCTCAGTAATTACCATGTTTGTAGCAGCCGAACGGCCTCTACGGTATTTCTTGTGATAGTTATCAAGCAAATTCTGGTCGTTGGTGTAAGCATGTATTGTTTCAACATGACCCTTTTCAACTCCGAATTTTGCCTCAATTACAGCTAAGACTGGAGAAATTGCATTCGTTGTACAAGACGCTGCTGACCAAATGTTATGCTCATCAGGATTAAACATCTGATGATTAACGCCATGAACAATATTTGGTATGTCGCCCTTACCAGGAGCAGTAAGCATAACCGTTGATGCCCCTTTAGCCTTCAGGTGCTGAGACAATCCATCTGCATCTCTCCAAACACCTGTATTATCAATTACCAATGCATCATTAATACCATAAGCAGTGTAATCAACCTCCGCAGGGTTATTCGCAGCAATTAGCACAACAGTATGACCGTTGATAACGAGTGCTTTCTTCTCAATATCGGCTTCAATTGTTCCCGGGAATGGACCATGAATAGATTCGGTTCTAAGCAAATCGGCTCTTTTGTAGATGTCCATATCTGAATTCGAACGTGTTACGATAGCTCGCAATCGTAATTGATCACCTTTTGCAGATTGAGAAATCAACTCTCTTGCAGCAAGCCTACCAATTCGACCAAATCCATAAAGCACTACATCTTTAGGTGCAGATCGCTCCCTTCCATCATCTACAAAACTCCCAATCTTATCGGTAAGAAATGCGTCAACCGTCTGACCAGCCTGCTTAGCTTCCAACCACTCGTGAGTAAGTTTACCAAGGTCTATTTTGGCAGGGGCTAATTTCATTTTAACTAACCCTTCAGCAATTTCAAGGCTTTCGAAAACTGTAATTGGCTTTCGCACCATTTTTCTGGTATACTCATGATGTGCGAGTACTTCACCTACATTAGAATCGTGCAATTTTAAACGGAAAATGATTAGTTCTACCGCTCGGTCGAAACGCAAAGTTCCGACAATAGACATCAACTTGATAGCCGCTTTTTCACGATCTATCCAATTAGTCAACTCTGCCTCAAAAGTACCGTTGGTCTTCGAAGCAATCGTATCAATACTCATAAAAGTGGATTTGTGGTTTGTTTATCCTAGATATGCTTTCAGCAGTTTGCTTCGTGAAGTATGACGAAGTCTTCTGATTGCCTTTTCCTTAATCTGACGAACACGCTCTCTAGTAAGATCGAATTTTGCACCAATCTCCTCCAAAGTCAATCCGTGGTTCATTCCAATTCCGAAGAACAACTTAACTACGTCTCTCTCGCGCTCAGTAAGTGTTGAAAGAGAACGTTCAATCTCTTTTTGAAGAGATTCGTTCATCAATGCGCTATCTGCTCTTGGAGAATCATGATTTACCAAGACATCTAGAAGACTATTATCCTCACCCTGTACGAATGGAGCGTCCATAGACACGTGGCGGCCTGAAACACGCATTGTATCTGCAATTTTTTCTTCTGGAATTTCTAGAACTTCAGAAAGCTCTTCTGCAGATGGCTCACGCTCAAATTTCTGCTCAAGGGCAGAAAATGCTTTATTAATCTTGTTCAAAGAACCTACTTGGTTCAATGGCAAACGAACAATTCTAGACTGTTCTGCTAATGCCTGAAGAATCGACTGACGAATCCACCATACAGCATAAGAGATGAATTTGAAACCTCTAGTTTCATCAAAACGTTGTGCCGCTTTTATCAAACCGAGATTTCCTTCGTTAATCAAATCCGGAAGGCTCAATCCTTGATTTTGATATTGCTTAGCAACAGAAACAACGAATCGAAGATTTGCTTTTGTCAACTTCTCCAATGCTGCCTGATCACCTGCTTTAATCTTCTGCGCCAGGATTACCTCCATGTCTGCAGTGATCAAATCTTCCTTGCCAATTTCCTGAAGGTATTTGTCAAGCGAAGCACTTTCACGATTAGTTATCGATTTGGTGATCTTAAGTTGTCTCATGTTGTGTGTTTCTGTTACTTAAAAGCGTAGATAAATCCACTCTTATCAAAAAGGGCTGCAAAGATACGTAGAATGCCTGTTTAATACAATATAAAAACGACTTGAGTTAATGTCTGCTTTTTTAGAACGGTTTTCTGGGGAAATTGTTTCCAATTGGCGAAAAAAAGGGCGCACCTTTCGGTGCACCCAATCAACCAACCTATTCCACTCTCTCCCTACATACCAAACCCGTAATAGGCGGTTAATCCGTTGGGGTATACTCCCTCTATCAACACCCCTCCGTCTTTCTTGTTCAATGCGTTTATTACTTCTTCGGCAGATTGAACTACTTTTCTGTCCACTCTTGTTATGATAAATCCCTCTTTAATTCCTGCTCCTTTCAGCTTGCCAGAGGTTAGGTTTTGAACCTGCAAACCGCTTCGAATTCCCATTCTTTTTAGCTGTTCTTGGTTCAGCGGTTGTAAATCTGCACCAAGCTGAATCAAGACCTCTGTTTCCTTGGAAACCATCTTCGTGTCTCCATTTCTGTTTCGAAGCTCTACGTCAAACTTTCTCATCTTGTTATCTCTCAGAACCGCTACCTGCGCCACGTCTCCGGGTCTATAAGAGCCAATTTTCTCTTGAAGTTCAGTCACGTTTTTGATGTTTACAGCATCTACCGCAACGATTATGTCTCCTTCTCGAATTCCAGCTTCGTAGGCCGCGCCCCCCTTTGTAAGACTAGTTACGTATGCGCCTTCAGACACATTTAAACCTTTTTCAGAGGCAATTTTTGTATTCAAATCACTGATACTAACTCCGATAAACGCTCGTTGTACCATACCAAATTCGAGAATATCATCCACCACCTTTCTTGCAATATTTACAGGAACCGCAAAAGAATACCCAGCGTAGCTACCTGTTGTTGACGCAATAGCTGTATTAATTCCAATCAACTCTCCTTTCGCATTTACGAGTGCCCCTCCGCTATTACCTGGATTGACTGCGGCATCTGTTTGAATAAAGCTTTCAATTGCAAATTCTTCCTTTAGAATGTTAATGTTTCGTCCCTTAGCGCTTACAATACCTGCGGTAACTGTGGAGTTCAAATTGAATGGGTTTCCAACTGCCAAGACCCATTCACCTACCCGCACGCTTTCCGAATTTCCGTATGGAATGAAAGCTAAGTCATCTTCATTTATTTTGAGGAGAGCGAGGTCGGTATTCGGGTCAGTTCCAAGAACTTCAGCCGAATAAGTACGTTGGTCATCAAGTACCACCAGGACTTCATCCGCATTCTTAACTACATGATTGTTTGTGAGTATGTAACCATCTCCTGAAATAATTACTCCCGAACCACTTCCTTGTTGTGCCTGTGGTGGCATTCCTTGGTCGAAAAAGAACTGTTGAAATGGGTTGGAACTCCTTACGCCACTGCGCATAACCTTGGTTTTTATATGCACCACCGCATGGATAGAATTATTGGCGGCTTCCACAAAATTTACAGAGCCTTCGGGCGCAGCCATAGGATAGTTCACTTGTTGAATTGGCGCAGTATAAACCTGCTGTGTCAACGTTCCATTTTTCTTGTCTAGGTACGAGTGCGTTCCTAACGAAACAATCGCTCCTGTAAGGGCCGCCACTATCAATCCTGTTACGTTTTTCATTGCTTCTACGATTTTGATTTAACTTTGATTTTCATTCTCGTTGCCGAGCTTACACCAAAATAAACGCCACTCAAATCCGATCCTTGTGATCGATTTTCTAAAAAATGTTAATCCCATTTAGCAAATACCACGGAACAGGAAACGACTTTATCATGATTGATAATCGTAGTCTGAACCTGAAACTCTCGCAAACTCAAATTTCTCAGTTGTGTAATCGCAGATTTGGGATTGGTGCCGATGGATTAATCCTTTTGGAAGTCAATGATGAAACCGTTCAAATGGTTTATTTCAATTCTGATGGTGCACCAAGCAGCATGTGTGGAAATGGCGGACGATGCTTTGTAGATTTCTGTCAACAACTTGAAGTTATGTCAGAGCATGGTGAATTTTTGGCCGTTGACGGAATGCACTCATTCAAAATGGAAAATGGCCTAGTGAGTTTGAAGATGGCAGATGTTTCGGGAATTGAGACGATTGGAGATGCCGTTTATTTGGATACAGGCTCACCGCATTATGTAACCATAGTTGAAGATGTATTAGAAATTGACATCTTAACTGATGCTCGAAAAATTCGTTACAATAATCGATTTACTGCCAAAGGAACAAACGTGAATTTTGTGGAAATGATGGATGGAATTACCCATATCCGTACTTATGAAAGAGGTGTAGAAGACGAAACGCTTTCCTGCGGAACGGGTGCTACGGCTTGCGCTATTGCCATGCATCATTATGGTCATATTTCAGAATCAAACATGCCGATAAAAGTATTAGGCGGAAAACTGAATGTTTCGTTTGAAGCCAATGAAGATGGCGGCTATTTCAATATTTGGTTAACTGGACCGACTACTCGTGTTTTTGAAGGCTCAATACAATTGCCAGAATGAAGCACGAATTACTAAAAGGAGAAAGGATTTTGTTGCGCGAAATGCTAGATGAAGATTTAGAGCGAATTCATGATTGGGAAAACCGCTCTGAACTTTGGTACTTAGGGGATGTGCATGAACCTCTTTCTGAAGCCGAAATTTCCAATTTCATCAACCATTCTACAGGAGATATTTACACCGATGGTCAATTGCGGTTGATGATTGACGTTGACGATAAAACAATTGGTTGTATTGACCTTTTTGAATTTGACAAATACAATCAGCGGGCTGGAGTGGGGATTCTTATTGCAGAACCAGAAAACAGAAAACTAGGATTCGCGAAAGAGGCCCTGAATGTGCTAAGTAATTATTGTTTTGAAGTGTTGAACTTCAAGCAATTGTATTGCCACATAACTGCCGACAATAAAGCCAGTTTACAATTATTTAAGACTTGCAAATTCGAACAAACAGGCACTAATCGCGATTGGGTAAAAAAGGGAAATGTATTTATTGACGCGGTGTTTATGCAACGATTGAATGACTAAGAAGCGAACAAAAAAATCAGGTGGAACTTGGAAAAAGTTCCTAATCGTACTCCTACTGATTCTAGTTGGTTTAGGCGGCTTTTCAGGCTGGCAATTTTACTCCATGATTTACCGACCAAACGTTGGATTTACAGAGGGAGATAAGTTCTTCTACATTCCAACGGGCTCTACATTCCAACAACTATCCAACAGTTTAGTTGAACAAAACATTATCAGAAATCAAGGCTCATTTGAATGGGTTTCTGACCAAAAAAAGTACAAAGACAACGTTAAACCAGGACGGTATTTGCTTCACAACGGCATGAGCAATAACGATCTCGTCAATTTACTTCGTTCTGGAGAACAAGAACCATTGATGATTACCTTCAATAACGTTCGTTTTAAGGAAGATTTAGCAGGAAAGGTTGGTAAGGTCATTGAAGCGGATAGCACCCAAATTATCAACCTTTTAAACAGCAACGAGTTCGTATCCAAATACGGGTTCAACACTACTACATTCCTCACACTTTTCCTTCCAAATACCTACGAGTTTTGGTGGAATACCTCCGCAGATCAATTCGTAGAGCGAATGGCTGCTGAATACAAATCATTTTGGACAGCCGATCGGAAAGAAAAAGCCAAAAAACTTGGACTAACTCAATCGGAAGTGAGCGTTTTGGCTTCCATTATTCAGAAAGAGACAAACAAGGCCGATGAAAAACCCACCGTTGCAGGTGTGTATTACAATCGGCTAAAAAAGGGAATGTTATTACAGGCTGACCCGACATTGGTTTACGCTAATCGGGATTTTGATGCCAGACGAGTATTGAACAAACACAAACTGATTGACTCTCCTTACAACACGTACAAATACAAAGGCTTACCTCCTGGTCCGATTTGCTTACCAAGCATTCAGAGTATTGATGCAGTTTTGAACGTCAAATCGCATAATTACCTCTATTTCTGCGCCAAGGCAGATGGCTCAGGATATCACTCCTTCGCTTGTACATACAGCGAACACTTGCAAAACGCACGAGAATTTCAGCGAGAATTGAATAGAAGAAAGGTTTACAAGTAGCCGTTACCTTCGCCCAAAACTTAGATTATGGCAATCCCAATCAAATTCGGAACAGACGGCTGGCGAGCTATGATCGCCAAGGAATTCACGGTTGAAAATGTGGCGCGCGTGGCACAAGGAACGGCCGATTGGGTCATTGCCTCTAAACTTCCGCAAGTGGCAGTTGTTGGTTATGATTGCCGTTTTGGCGGCCCCCTTTTTGCAGCTACTGTAGCCCAGGTTTTTCTTCAAAACGGATTTGAAGTTCACTTGGCTGAAGGACCTGTTACAACACCAATGGTTTCTTTGGGTGCCAAAGAATTGAAAACTGGCATCGGGGTCATAATTACGGCAAGTCATAATCCTGCAACCGATAACGGCTTTAAACTAAAAGGAAATCATGGCGGACCGCTGCTCGAGGCAGACGTGAAAGCGGTAGAAAAACTAATTCCAGATGAATACGCGTTCGACCTCGATGCAATTGATTTTGACAGTTATCGAGAAACTGGAAGACTGAAAACAGCTGAATTAGAGGACATGTTTGTGGAGAAGGTTGAAGCAAACTTCGACCTTGATGCCATTCGGAATTCCAAAATGGAGTTTGCCTATGATGCCATGTACGGATCGGGGCAATTTGTGATGCGAAGATTGTTTCCAGACATCACGCTAGTGCATTGCGAACACAACCCGTTGTTTGATGGCATTTCTCCCGAACCAATTCTAAAAAACCTAGGTGAGTTTGCCGAAATAATTAAGGTCTCTGGAGACATCGATTGTGGATTAGCAAACGATGGGGATGCCGATAGAATTGCCTTGTTTGATGGCGAAGGAAACTACGTTGACAGTCACCACATTCTGTTGCTACTCATTCATTATCTACATAAGGTGAAAGGCTGGAATGGAAAAGTTGGTACCGGCTTTTCATCAACCGTTAAAATCAATCAACTGTGTGAGAAATACGGTTTAGAGTTGGATTTGGTTAAGATTGGATTCAAGCATTTGTGCGGAATAATGATTTCGGAAGATGTGCTGGTCGGAGGTGAGGAAAGCGGAGGAATTGCAGTGAAGGGTCATATTCCAGAACGAGATGGCATTTGGAATGGTCTAGTAATCTGGGAATTCATGGCCAAATCAGGTAAGAGTCTTAGAGAACTGATACAAGAAGTTTATGACGTGGTTGGAGAGTTCGCTTTTGAGCGTAACGACCTCCGTATTGCACAATCCTTAAAAGAAGAAATTGTTGCCAATTGCCAAGAAGGCAAATACGACCATTTTGGCAAATACAAAGTCATTAGAATTGATGATATGGACGGCTGGAAATACTGGCTATCTGACCACGAATGGGTGATGATTCGTCCGTCTGGAACGGAACCTGTTTTAAGAACGTACGCAGAAGCAAAAACTAGGGAGGAAGCCTTAGCTATTCTAGATGCTTGTCGCGTTCAGATTGGAACCTAGAATTAGACTCCAATCTAGTTCGACTTTGCAGCACGCATATTTCTAACAAGATCATTGCCTCTTGTAGACGCAATCATGTTATCTAGATTTCCATCCTTTAACACAAACCACAACCACTTTTTCATGAAAGATTCGGGCTCTACAAAATAAAAATCGTAGTCCTCCTTACATAAGATTACCGATAAGGAAGTCTTGCTTTCTACAGCTAGCTTCATCTCCTCAGAAAAAACGACAACCAAATCTGTCTTATTTTCAAGCTTTGTCCAAAGGTCTGTTACTGATGGATTTACAACAGAATCCAGAAGTACAACGTCTCCTATAAAAAGGAATCTTGCATCTTTTGGCTCTCCTAGTAAATCAAAAAGCGATTTTGGATAACAAAAAAACTCCGAATCACTTTTCTTCCCAGGATGCCTGCGAGCTGTAACTACCGTATTCAAAGTGAGGGCACAGATATACCTGCTTATTTTATCATCCACAGTGGAAATGAACATGAAATATTCTGAAGAGCCCTTTTGGTCAAAAGCTAGGTTGCAATATTCCTTCGCTACGTAATATGGCAGACCCGAATAATCAGAAATTAGCCTACCAACTTCATCTGAGCCAACTACAATACACTGCGCCAAAACCTCAAGTTTCTCGTACTCTTCTTCGTCATAACTAGATTCCAACATTGAAGTGGTGACTGCAGAACCTATCAAAAGCGCCTTAAAATCCTTCTTGCTTCCTATAGCTTCATGTACGTAATCAACGTGCATGGCATCAAAAGCTTCTGCTTTAGCTTTTTTCTCCGTTTCAGAATCTTGACCAAACACTGAGTTTACTGTTCCGAATACGAAAAGAATTAAAATCCAAAAGTTATTCATGGCATTAGTGTTTAGGTTGTGATTCCAAACATAAACCATTCTCATCATTAATGAAATAGCTAAAAATGGTCAATCCGCCTGTATAAGCCAAAACATCAAACAAATCTGACGTGTAAGCCAAAGAGATTTGTGGTAAATACCATTCGAAATAGATTGAATAGACTACGAAAACGGGAATCATGTGCCAAAGCCTAAGACGATAAGTAGGCCAAACGATTCTGTAAACTGCCAAGCCCAAAGTCAGAACAATCGGCAGACAGATTAAATCATCGAGATAAGAATGAACTACTGGTATGAATACTCCAAAAGCCTTTTCTAGAATCTGATTAACAATTGCCAGGACGAGGCAAAGGAGAAACACCGGATTTAGCAATGTCCTTTTCATCCAGAAAACGTAGTTACAAACCAAAGAAACACCCATGCAATAGCAGCGAAAATGGCATGAAGTACCAAGCCCGTTTTTCGAACTACAACCATGAGGAAATTATCGTCTTCTCTAACGCGAAAAAAGTCATTCTCACGTACATCTCGTTCTTTTTCTTCGCGCTGGGTTTTCTCCATCAACGCAATCTCATCTAGCAACCCGCCACAAGATGTACAGCAATCAGCAGGCTGTTTCTCCCACTTTGTCCAAGTTCCGCAATGCGGGCATCTCTTTTCTGTTTTCATCAAAAAGGAATTGCCCAAAAGTAACGAGCAACGGAAAAAGGAACGAACATTTATAGTTTCTTTCGGTTTCTAATGCTCAACCAAGCTTAAACAGTTAATGAGATTTTTTTTCTCCTTCATTTTAATCCTTTCAACGCTGTCTGCTTTTGCCCAAACGGGTGTTATAAATGGACGGATTTCTGATGCAACCAGCAACGAATCGGTACCGTTCGCCAATGTTATAATTCAAGGAACAACTATCGGAGCATCTTCCGATTTAGAAGGAAACTACGAGATAAAAAACATCACTCCCGGACTCTATAATGTTGAAGTTTCTTTCCTTGGATACAAGAGCAAAATCGAATACGAAGTGCAGGTTTTCAACAATAAACCCGCACGTGTAGATTTTAAACTAGAAGAGGATAGCAAGACCTTGGATGCGGTTGTTGTGAGGGCAAATCCGTTCGAAAAGAAGGAAGAAAGCCCTGTTTCGCTTCGCACGATTGGTGTAAATGAAATTGAGAGAAATCCAGGGGGTAACCGAGATATTTCGAAGGCGTTACAATCGCTTCCAGGTGTGGCAAGCTCCGTTGCATTTAGAAACGATTTGATTATCCGAGGAGGAGCTCCGAACGAGAATCGTTTTTACCTCGATGACATTGAAATCCCGAATATCAATCACTTTGCGACACAAGGTTCATCTGGTGGTCCGAGCGGGTTGATTAACGTAAACTTCATCCGCGAGGTTGAATTCTATTCAGGCGCATTTCCTGCCAATCGTGGAAACACGCTTAGTTCAGTCCTCAACTTTAAGATGAAAGACCCGCGGCAAGACCGTATTGGTGGAAACTTTACGCTGGGCTCTAGCGATGCTGGCATTACCATTGAGGGCCCCATTGCAAAGGGACATTCCTTTATGTTTTCGTACAGAAGGAGCTACCTGCAGTTCTTATTTAAGCTTATTGGTTTGCCATTTTTGCCAACGTACGATGACTTCCAGTTAAAGTACAAGGCCAAAATCAACGACAAGAATGAGTTGACCGTTATCGGACTTGGAGCAATAGACCAGTTTAAACTCAATTTAGACGATGATTTGGATGAAGATCAAAAGCGCCTCGTGGAAATTCTTCCAGTTAATAATCAATGGAATTATGCACTTGGCTTGAATTGGAAAAATTACCGAGAAAACGGTTATTCTGAATTGGTAGTAAGCCGAAACATGCTCAATAACGAAGCTTTCAAATATGCCGACAATATTGAGGTCGACACTAACCTGATTCTCAATTACAAGAGTCAAGAAATTGAAAATAAGCTACGATTTGAGAACAATTGGCGCGATAAGAGTTGGAAGATTAACTATGGTGTTTTGTATGAATTTGCACGGTACAACAATTCCACTTTTACCAAGCTTGTCTTGCCTGATGGTTCTATCGGTACAGTAGATTTTAGCTCAGCAATTGACATGCATAAATGGGGGGCTTTCGGACAAGTGAGTCACACTTTTGTGGAAGGAAGGTTGCTTCTTTCTTTAGGTGCTCGTGTTGATGGAAACAGCTATTCGAAGCAAATGGCAAAAACCTATGAGACATTTTCTCCTCGTTTTTCCATCTCATATGCCATCAACGACCAATTCAATCTGAACGCCAATGTTGGTCGATATTTCCAGCTTCCACCCTACACCACTCTTGGGTTTAGAAACAACAGCGGCACATTGGTTAACAAGGAAAACGACATCAAATACATTGCATCCAATCATGCAGTATTAGGAGGAGAATTCATCACAAAAACGGGACTAAAAGTTTCTGTTGAAGGCTTCTTTAAATATTGGGAGAATTATCCATTCTTAGTTCGCGATAGTATTTCGTTAGCAAATTTGGGAGCCGATTTTGGCGTAATCGGGAACGAAGAGGTAAAATCAGACAACGAAGGCCGAGCTTACGGAGTTGAGTTTCTTGTTCAGCAAAAGCTATGGAAAGGATTTTATGGAATACTTGCATATACCTGGGTACGAAGTGAATTTCAAGATTACAAAGGCGATTTCATTCCTTCTTCTTGGGATGCTCAACACCTTATTTCCATTACGGGGGGCAAAAAATTCAAAAGAAACTGGGAAGTTGGCATGCGATGGCGTTTTACCGGAGGTTCACCTTACACTCCTGCCGATGAAGAAACTTCTGCAATCATTCCAGTTTGGGATTTGAACAGAGGTGCAATTCGAGATTACTCGCAGCTAAATGGAGAACGATTGAAGCCAGCTCATTTCCTCGACCTTCGAGTAGACAAAAAATGGTTCTTTAAAAAATGGGCGCTCAACATTTACTTAGACGTGCAAAATGTTTACGCATTTAAAGCACAGCAGGCGCCTGATTATATTCTTAGAAAAGATGCTGATGGCAATGCACTTATCGACCCAAGTAACCCATCTAAGTATCAATTAGATAAGATTCAAAGCACAACAGGCACAGTGCTTCCATCTTTTGGAATTATCATAGAAATCTAACCCAATGTGCATCTTTGTTCTAACGGACAGTGCAGATTGGTTCAAGCAAATATTACCCATTCCTTGTGGTGGTGCTAATCGCACTATTGCATCTCCCGTTTATAAATGCCGATCCAGACTCTCTGGTTTCAACACGCAGTAGGGGGGCATGGACAGATGAAGGCCTGAACACCGTTCAAGTCCGAAACTTTGTAAACCACGGCACACTTTCTATGGATGAGTGTGACAACCTCGTTAAGACACCCTATTTCGGGTTTGTTTTAGTTCCATTCTACTCTCTTTTTGGTGCCAACATTTGGGTTGGAAGACTGCTTATTTTGGCCTGCCTCCTGGTGGTTTTGTTCTTGTTTTTGAGGAGAACAGAAACTCGATTTTTCGGTACCGTTCTCGCAATACTTGGACTTCTGCAATTCCACGTATTCCAATACTCTCACTACAGCTTAGCCGAAATGCTGAGCATTTCATGGATTATGCTGGGAATATTCCTTCAATGGAGGTCTTCACAAAATCAGCATTGGATGCTGATTACCGCGTCTACCATCTGCTTTTCCATGGCGTACTATTCCAAAATCACTTTTGCTTATGCCGTCTTAATCCCATTCATAGTTAGGTATCTGCAATTCCTATCGGATCAAATTGAGAAAAGAGAACCTATCAGGCCCCTGTGGCAAGATTGGAGTATTCAAGCTCTGATTACCGCTTTTTTTGCTGGCGCTTTCTACCTCAAATGGTACTTGCCAAACAAGGCAGTCTTCGAAATGGTAAAAGCTAATCAGGCAAGCGGGCGCTACGATTTTAGCGATGCTTGGACACGTTTTTCCTTTAATCTGGACCATTTCATCTTAACCGATGGTATTATGCCATTTGTAATCGGAATTCCAATTGCTGTTCTTCTCGTGTTATTTACGAGCGATTTTAAGCAAGGCAAGCAGGTCTTAATGTTTGGATTTCTAAGCTGGTTCGTTCTAGAATTACATCATATGCTCCTGGTCAATCCGCCAACCAGATACCTCCTCCCACTCTTCTTCTCGGGCTTGGCTTTAATCTCGTTTGCACTTAGTGAAAACGCCAATTTTGGAGTAAAGCGAGTTGCTGTTTGCATCATTGTTGTGCTACTAGGCGGTTATAATTGTTCGTATTACCTGAGCAGCCTTAACAGGCGCACGTTTGAAATTGAAGAGGTGCGCAACTATTTAAGCCATTTTGAACTTGAAAATGAGACCATAATTGGAGGATGGGGCACAACATTAGCCTCGGAAACTAATGCCCGCTGTATTCCAATTTGGAGCGACTTTAACGCTTCCAACAATCCGTTAGAAAGGTATCATCCCAAAATTGTGTTTTCCGAGCACAATGAAGCTGAAAGTGGAGAAGCATTTCTTGCAAATGGCATTGATTTACGGGCCGAATCCGATAGTGTAAAACAGTTTAATCTCTGGCGATACAAGGTCAATTTGTTTTGGATAACGGACAAAAATGAATAGCCAGCCAAGCAGTCGTTGGTCCAGTCAAAAAATCTTCTGGCTTGTAGTAATTGGCATCGGATTCTTGCTATTGAGTTACTCCAGTTATCGCGCATATACTACTTCATTCACGTACGATGAAAGTTCGACTGTATTAGAGTTTGTGCCGCGGAATTATGTTGACATTTTTCTACATGCGCCCACAGCAAATAATCACGTCTTAAACACTGCACTGATAAAATTATTTGCTTCAATTTTCCCTGGCAGCGAATTGGTTTATCGACTACCAAACCTCTTAGCGCATCTTGTCTTTTTGGTCTTTTCTATGTTGCTCGTTTCACGAGTTTCTACTAATCAACCATTCAAAATTCTAGCGTTTCTATTGCTCAATTTCAATCCCTACATGCTCGACTTTTTTTCGCTTGCGCGAGGATATGGACTTGCTCTGGGTTTTACGATGGTTGCGCTCTATTTCTGCGTGCTCTTTTTCGAATCACATTCTAAAAAATACATGGTGGCCTGCCTTGTCGCTTGCGCCCTGGCGGTACTTAGCAACTTCTCTTTACTCAACCTGTTTTTAGGCTTATCAAGTCTATTTCTAGTTTCTAGTTTGGGAATGTCCATTCTCACAAGAAAAACAAAGCCATTCTTGATAACCACCACAATTGTGACATTGGTTTCAGTGGTCTTATTTGCTCTTATTCAATCACCGATAAAAGAACTAATTGAAAAGAAAGAGCTCTTTTTTGGCGGGAAAATTGGCCTTTGGCAAGACACGATTCAGTCTCTCATCAACAAAACAGCTTATCTATTACACGCACCAACTAGCCCCGTGTACCTAGCCATTTTTCTTGGAATGTGTCTTTGCATTCTTATTTGCCTTGGATATTCTTTGCTGTTTACCGGTCGCAAAAAACCGTCTATTGCAAAATACCTGTTGCTTTTACTGATTATCGTACTTGCTGGAATTCAAGCCCAACACGTGCTATTCGGCACCCTATTTATTATTGAACGCACAGCGCTTTTTCTGATTCCGTTGTTCAATGTGCTACTAATCATTAGTATATCTGAAGCAACACGTTCCAATAAATGGATTGGTAATTTGACTTTAAGTGTGGTTGCTGTGCTTATGGTAGGAAATTCGGTTTCCAAGATGAACTCTACCCATTCATTAGATTGGAATCATGAGCGAAACATGAAGCAAACCATGGCCGACATATCGGAGTTCAAACAACCGTATGAAGTTTATTTCGGTGTGAATTGGCCGTACAGCGTTACCGCTAAATTTTACAGAGAATTATACGGATACACATGGCTAAGAGTAATAGAAATTAATGAGTCTGAACAAACCACGCACCTTCCTTTCGACTTGGAACTCGCAAAACGAAAATCAATTAAATCAAAAAACGTAATACAACTTCTAGACGATAATGCACTTGGGGTGTATCATCCAAAATCACACACCATTCAAAATGTAAATCATCTATTGTCAGATACTGTCTACACCATTACGGGGGAAGAATACATTGACTTGCTGCGAGATTCCATCTCAAATTTATTGGATAGTAATTCTTTGCTAAACCTTTCTGTAAGGCTCAACATACAAGCAAACGCATCCAACGCAAAGGACCTGAAACTTGTTTTAGCAACCGAGAGTGATATTCTCCGATTTGAAAAGGTTGCTACTTCGTGTATGGGAACTGATTCGTTCTCATTGTCAATTTATTACCGAGACCACGTAGATTCACAAGGGAAACGAATTACCGCCTATCTGTGGAACCCTAAACGAGAGTCGTTCCAGATTTCCGACTTGGAAATAAAATCAATCAGCATAGAATAAAAAAAGCCTGCCCAATTACGGGCAGGCTTTATAACTACTGATATCGCTCATTAACTTCCTTTTCTTCCAGCTGCTCGACTAGTGTTTCCTTTCACCGCTGACCCTTTTGAAGTGCTGCTTCTTACCGGAGCTTTAGCAGTTGATGCACTTCTGGTAGTACTTGAAGTTCTGGCAGCAGGCTTAGAAGCTGTGCTAGTAGACCTAGTTTGGGGCTTAGCAGTTGACCTGCTAGTAGTCTGTCTAGTGTTAACCGTGCTTCTCGCTGGCGCACTTTGTCTTGTTGTGCTAGTCGTAGACCTTGGCTGAGTAGTTCTCGTTGCCGGAGCAGAAGAAGACCTACTAGGAGTGCTAGTGTGAACTGGCGCTTTCTGCGGAGCTCTAGCCTGAGACTGGGTAGTTACTGGCTGTCGCGACTGAGTTGATCTAGCATTAGCGTTTGCTACGTTTGAGCTGCTTCTAGCTGGCGCGGCTTGAGCCGACCTAGTCTGAGTCTGCGTTCTAACCGGTTGACTGGTAGTCGCAGGTCGAGTATTGGCAGAGTTTCTAGGAGCTACTCTCGAAGCGTTGCTAGTTGTAGCTGGCTTACTGTTTACACTACTTCTATTGTATGTTCCAGCGCTGTTTCCGCGTGCAGAGCTTCTATCACTATTTACTGTGCTTGGTCTTCTACCCGCATCTGCAGTAGTCACTGTTCTTCTCTGACGAACAACCGCTGACTCACCTCTACCAGCAGATTGTGTATATCTGTGGTGTGCTTGTCCGTATCCAGTTGGTCTGTACGTGTGACCAATGGTTGCATAGCATGGTCTCACGTTATGTGCATACGGTCTGTAGTAAGTGTATCGCACTGGGGCATAATACTGTCTGTAAGGTGTAGGTCTTACAAAGCATAGGTTAATTGCAGGTCTGGCAAAACAAGAATAGAATGGACGATACACGAAATATGGATTCCAAGTATTGATAAATCCGGTGTGGTATGCGTAGTATCCTTGTCTGTTGTAATTAACATACAACCCACCAACCTGACAAACTCGTTGGTTTCTGTAGCTAATCATCACATCTCCAATCTGAGTAACGCGGCCATAATAGTCATACCAAACGGCTACGTTTTCAACCTGAATAATTGCTCCAAAGTCATCATATTGAACAAATGGATTGTAGTCGTATCCAGAATTGAAAGTGACATTCACATATCCGTTACTCATTGATGTTGATTGCTGCGTTTCGGGCAGATAAAAGTCAAATTCACCATCAGGGTACACAGAAAAAGTTACTCCCATCTCGTCAAAGACGAAAGCATCTGCATAGCTGTTGATGTTTGCATGTCCGTACTCATGAGCCGAAGATTGAAAGGCAAGAGCGAAAATGCTGGCGAGTAATAATGTTAGCTTTTTCATGATTTCCAGTTTAAATGATTAACAATTGAAACGGTTTCTGATCGTTTCCTGCAACAGACAATACCAAGACAGTGCCAAAAAGTGAAATTGAACTTGAATAGGTTCAAAACTTACATTTGTAATATGTTGAAACGCATCTACTTTCTTTTTCTGGTTCTTGGTTTGGCGAGCAGCGTTTCGGCTCAGAAAACACAGTTTGAGTGGAAAACATACTCAGATACCATTCATAAAGGAAGAGCCATCGGGCTAGGTTCTGGAACCGCAGCTCTTTGGGTTGGTTCTGTGGTAGGGTTAAACGAATTATGGTATGCTCACGAACCTAGGGCAAAGTTTCACCTGTTCGATGATAGTAGAGAGTGGTTGCAAATGGATAAGGCAGGCCACTTCCTCACGTGCTATGCCATTGGTTATTACTACATAGATTTCTTTCGGTGGGCAGGCTTCAATCGCAAAACCAGTATTTGGGCCGGAGGGTTTATGGGGAGTTTTTACATGGCGGGAATAGAAGTGTTGGATGGTTTTTCTGGTGCTTATGGTTTTTCATTGAGCGATTTCACGGTGAATACAGCAGGTTCTTTTGCTGTTATTTTACAAGAATTGGCGTGGAATGAACAACGAATCACGCCTAAGATTTCGTTTCATCAATCGCGGTACGCACAGTACCGACCAAATTTGTTGGGAGACGGTTTTGCAACACAGATGATGAAAGATTATAACGGCCAAACGTTTTGGTTGTCGGCTAACATCCACTCTTTTCTAAAGGATGAAAGCAAGTTTCCGAGATGGATAAACGTGGCAGTTGGGTTTGGTGGAGATGGCATGATTGGAGGGAACGATAATCCTGCTTTTGACGATGACGGTAATGCACTTCCAAACCTTAAAAGACATCGTCAGTTTTACGTGTCTCTTGATGTAGACCTGACCAAAATTCGCACAAAGAAGAAATGGCTTCGCACAATATTCAAAGCGGTCAACCTCATTAAACTTCCGTTTCCAACGATTGAATTTAATTCAATTGAGAAGGTGAAATTTCATCCCGTTTATTTCTGATTATGCTGCAGGTTGGCGAAAAAGTACGGTATTTGGATGATGTTGGCGAGGCTACCATTGTCAAATTACTGGACGCTAAAACCGCGCTGGTGGAAGACGAATATGGATTGAAGCACCCTCATCCATTGAACAAGTTAGTACCAGCCGAACGAGATTTTGTTCCTAAGCAGGTAAAGCCAATTATTCCAGTGTCTAAGCCGGCCGTAGCCAAACCAGCGGCAAAGGAGAAGAAAATCAGTAAAAACCAGCTGCCCGAATTCTGCTTGGCTTTTGTAACCAGCAACTCAGCAAAACCAGAATCTGGAGACTTGGAATTGTTGTTTTCCAATGCATCAAACTATCATGTGCTGATAAATGTGGCCGCCAAGGTAGACGAAGAATGGTTCAGCCTCTATAATGGCGAGGTGCTACCAAAGAGTAATCAATTGGTTCAATCCCTAAGGCGTCAGGATGTAGGTTCTGTAGGAAACTTGAATGTAGATGTGTTATTCTTTGGCTCCACAGGCTACGCCTTTAGAAAACCGATTTCATGTGCCATCAAAATTAAGTCCACTCGCTTTGTAAAGCCTGGGAATTACTTAGAATATGACGAATTTCAGAATTCTGCCATTGCCATAGAAGTTGAAAATCCAGCCACGCCCGCTCCTTCCATTACCCCTCCAAAGAAGACGTTTACCCTTAAATCGGTGCGACCGACTTCATTAATATTTGAAGAGGAAGTTGACCTGCATTTGGAGGACATTTTAGGAATGGACCCTCCTGACATGCCGGATCATGAAAAATTTCTGACTCAAATGCGGCATTTCGAACGGAGGTTGACCCACGCCCTCACTCACAACTACATTGAGATAACATTCATTCACGGAGTTGGAACGGGAAGGCTGAAAGAAGCCATTCGGCAAGAGCTGAAAGAATACGGCTTACCGTTTCAGGATGGACCTTTTCATAAATATGGGGTTGGCGCCACCGTAGTAAATCTAAACTTAGCCTAACTTTACCGCGCAAATCGGCTCACCGCTCTTTCGAGGGAGGAAAGTCCAGACAGCACAGAGCACCGTACCGCATGTAAATGTGGGTGTTAGAGGAGGAATTCTTTAGCAACAGCAAGTGTCACAGAAAATAACCGCCACGCTTGCGTGGTAAGGGTGAAAATGTGAGGTAAGAGCTCACGTGTTTTGATGGCGACATCGGAATAGGACAAACCTTGCGGGCTGCAAGACCAAATAGGTCAGGATTTAAGGGCTGCTCGCTCTTTCCTGATGGGTAGGTTGCATAGATAAATGGTGAGCTAAAACAGGATCTGGCTTACGGGTTTGCAAAAACGGCCTCTGATGGGAAATCATCAGAGGCCGTCCATTTTTAATCTCGATTCTACTTACAGTTTGCTGTGCGAGCCGTCACAATAAGGTTTTCCTCCTGTTTGCTTGCAGCCGCACCACGCAACGCGTTTTGCTTCCGTCAATTTCTCAATTACTGGGCTAAACTCGCTCCCTTTATGCGAACCATCGCAATACGGTTGTTTGGTACTCTTCCCACACGAACACCAAGCGTAAACTCCTGGTTCTAGGTTTTCTATGTACGGTGCTTTTTGTGGTATTTCTGGCTTGCTCATGGTTTTATGTTTGATGTCTAAACACTAATGTATGAAGTAAGTTCGGTTTTCGGCTTTTTGGTCAATCCCAGTGTCGGTATTAGATTATTTTTGTTGAAACGCACACAAATCGATGAAATCGTTCTTATTTACTCTGCTGACCCTGTTTTGTCTTTCAGCCACCGCTCAAAACGAGCTGAACCCAAATCATTATTCAAGAAATAGTTTAGAGCCTGCACTAGAGCCATTTTATCATGGCGTAGCTTCTGGCGACCCGCTTCCTGATGCCGTTATTATTTGGACAAGAATAACGCTTAACGCAACGGACCCCGTTGATGTTAATTGGCGCATGGCTACGGATACGCTCTTTACCACTATTGTAGCCAGCGGAACTGCTACCACCGATTCTACCACAGATTGGACGATTAAAGTTGATGTTACGGGTCTTGCTGCGGATGCATGGTATTATTACGATTTTGAATATGATGGAGACCATTCTTTAATTGGAAGAACCAGAACTGCACCAGTTGGAGGAGTTGACCATCTGAGATTTGGCGTGGTGTCTTGTCAGAGTTATGAAAACGGTTATTACCATGCTTATAGAGACATGGTGAATCGAAACGACATGGACTGTATTCTTCATTTGGGAGATTACATCTATGAATACGCAACTGGAGGATTGGGCGCTTCCATTGCAGAAAGAATTGAAGAACCAATTACTGAGATTATTCAGTTAAGCGATTATCGCACACGTTATTCGCACTATAAACTAGACCCAGATTTGCGAGATGCGCATCAGCAATACCCATTTATTTGTGTTTGGGATGACCACGAAACCGCCAATAACTCTTTTACTGATGGTGCCGAAAACCACACCGAAGGAGCAGAAGGATTGTGGGCTGATAGAAAAGTAAACGGCATGCGCGCCAACGCGGAGTGGCTTCCAGTAAGGTTGCCCGACCCTAATGACATTTCGAAGAGGTACAGAGATTTTGAATTCGGAAACCTTGCGCACATCTCTATGTTAGATACGCGATTGTATGACCGTGATGAACCAGGAGTAGGTGCTGAGGAAGACCGAAGTTTGCTTGGGTACGAACAGCGGCATTGGTTGTACGACAACCTCTCTAATCAATCAGCGCAATGGAAGCTTTTGGGGCAACAAGTGATGGTCGCGCCCCTTACCTTTTTCGGGATTCCCGTAAACAACGACCAATGGGATGGTTACCCAGCAGAGCGCGATAGTTTGTACGCGCATGTGGTTGACAACAGCATCGACAACATGGTGGTGTTAACAGGAGATATTCATACTTCTTGGGCGAATGATTTGCCAGGAGACAACTACGATTCTAACACAGGCGCAGGTTCAGTTGGTGTAGAATATGTGGTAACGAGCGTCTCAACCTTAAGCAGCCCCGTGCCAATTCCGGGCGGCATAATTGGTGCGGTTAATCCTCACATTAAGTATGCAGATTTATCGCAGAAAGGATATTTAGTGCTTGATTTAACAGCTACTGCCGCACAATCCGATTGGTATTACGTTTCCGACATATCTGTGCCTGGTTTCACCTCTGATTGGGGAGCGGGCTGGCTGACAAACGATGGCGACAACCACCTTTCTGAAGCTTCTAACCCTGCGGTGGCTGGTGTTTACCCTCCCTTAGCGCCACTCTTTACGCCAGATAACGTTGGAATTGACGAAGCGGACCAAGAACCCGTAATTGTGAGCGCTTACCCTAATCCGTTTACAGACAGATTTGTGGTACAATTCAATTTATTTGAAGCTAAAAACGTACGTATTCAGCTTACCGATATTTCTGGAAAGATTATCTTAGAAAAGGATTTTGGAACCGAACGCAGTGGACTTCACTATCTTGAAATTGCCGTTCCTGAAGTTGCACCAGGCCTTTATGTGTTCAGTTTATTGGCCGGAGAGTATGTTGTTAATCGAAGGTTGAGTAAATTGCAGTAACCTAACTAGCTTAGCGTTCGTTAGTATATGAGATTAGCCTTAATCAAGACCATTTTCGTACATATCATTATACTTGTACATGCTTAACGGAATCAATAAATACGCCCTAGTTGGCAATGAGACTGTTCTGTTTGAATACGAGGGAAAAGTAGACAAGGAAGTTTTACTCAGTACACTTCCTGAAATTGAGACCATCCTAGATTCTATGGATGTTCAGCGGCAGAAGAAGCGAAAGATTGTCAACATCGCGATTGAAACACTTCAAAATCTGCAACTACACTCTTTTCCCATTGAAAAGAACACATACAATCTGCCGCCATTGTTTATAGTGGCCAAGGATGATGATTGCATTACCATTACCATTGGCAATCTTATCTACTCGGACGAAGAAGCTGTTCTTGCCGACAAGCTGCAAAAGATAAATAGCCTCAATGATGAAGAGATTAAATTCCTCTACGGGGTAATTATGAAGCAGACGGTGGTTAAGTTCTCTACCAAAGGTGGTGCTGGACTTGGGCTTATCGACATGAAAAAGAAATCTGGCAACGCCTTAGATTTCAGCTTTCAGCCGCTTAATGAAGAAGTAAGCTATTTCAGCTTAAAGATTAGCGTTCCCGGTTAACGGAACTTCTGCATCCTTACTTACCAATTTCGTAATCTTCCAACCCATGTAACCGTATAAGACGGTCATAAGTGGGCTTATAATATTGAAGAAAGCAAACGGCAAATAAGTACCAGTAGCTACACCTAGCACGCCTGCATGGTATGCCCCGCAGGTATTCCACGGTACAAGCGCAGAGGTAACCGTTCCGCTATCTTCCAATGTTCTACTCAGGTTTTCACCTGCTAAGCCCCGTTTCTCATACTCTTTGGCAAACATTCTACCTGGCACCACAATGGCCAAATACTGGTCGGAAGCGGTAACGTTAAACACCAAACATGTTCCCGCAGTAGAAGCAATAAGAGACCCTGTGCTTTTTGCAAGATGAAGAATTGTTTGAGCGATTCTATCTAGCATACCGCTGGCCTCCATTATACCTCCAAAAACCATGGCACAGATAATAAGCCAAATTGTACCCAGCATCCCCGCCATTCCACTCGAACCAAGAAGTTCGTTTGCTGTTGCATCACCCGAATCAATGGCTACATCGGTAGTCATAGCGTCAATTACCGCCATGTAAGATGCTCTTCCGTAACTCACGCCTTCGGCCGCAAGAGATTCAATGACCTGAGGTTGAAACGCAACAGCAGCAATTCCGCCAAGTATGGCGCCAATAAGCAACGCAGGTGCTGCGGGCGTTTTCTTTACTATAAGCGCTATTACCGCAATAGGAACCAAAAACAACCACAGACTAATATTAAACTTAGATGCAATGGCATTCTGCAGAGATTCCACTCCAGCAACATCCGCACCCGAACCAGCAGTAAATCCAAGCACCAAAAACATCAATGCTGCAATGGTAATAGATGGAAACGTAGTCCACATCATGTGTTTAATGTGTGTAAACAAGTCTGTTCCTGCCATGGCTGGCGCGAGGTTGGTTGTATCTGACAATGGCGACATTTTATCTCCGAAATAAGCACCAGAAATAATGGCGCCTGCTATCATTCCATCGCTAAAACCAAGTATTCTGCCTATGCCCATGAGGGCCACACCAACGGTAGCCACGGTGGTCCAAGAACTACCCGTAGCCAACGATACAATGGAACAAATAATACAGGTAGCAAAGAGAAAAATGGTCGGATTAAGAATTTCCAACCCATAATAAATCATGGCGGGTACTACCCCACTTATAAGCCATGTTCCAGCCAAGGCGCCAATCATTAATAAGATGATTAATGCAGGCAAGGCGCTGCCAATACTTGAGATAACGCCATCAAAAAGAGCAGTCCATCTTTGGCCGCCAACCATGGCAACAAGAGCAGCAACGCCTGCAGAAAATAGCAGTGCCATCTGATTGGCTCCTCCAAGCGAATTATCGCCATAAAAGGCAACATTCATACCTAAAAGGGCCACCAGAAAAAGGAGCGGAATAAACGATTCGAAAAGAGAAGGCGTTCTAGTTGTTGTCATAGCACGATTGATATGGGGCAAGATAGTAAAGTTGTGTGTGGATGGTCACTGCAGCTTATTTGCAAGAATCTTACATTTGCCGCGAAATTTTAAACAGACAATCATGAAATATTTAGTGCCCCTTTTTGCTATTGTTTTTTTCTCTGCATGCGGTTCGCATAACCACGACCACGAAGGAGATGCAACTGCCGAAACCACCGAAGGAACAAACCCTAACGCTGGTTGGTATGGCGAAGAATTTGAATTTACCGAAGCAATTACGGCAAGCGAAATTGCTGGGTTGATGAACGATGCTTCTGAAAACGAATTTGTAATTAAAACAACCATTGAAGAATGCTGCCAGAAAAAAGGTTGTTGGATGAAAGTGCCTACCGCAGATGGCGAATCGATGCGTGTATCTTTTAAAGACTACGCCTTTTTTGTGCCGCTTGATGCAGCTGGAAGCACCATTACCATGAAAGGTGTGGCAATGTACGATACCATTAGTGTTGATTTCTTGAAGCATTTGGCAGAAGATGCCAACGCTACGCAAGAAGAAATTGATGCCATTACAGAACCAGAATTAGCTATCACGTTTGAAGCTACTGGTGTATTGATTGACTAAGCTTTGACGGTTTTATGCAAGAAGAGGCGCGGTAGCATTACCGCGCCTCTTTCTTTTTACCCAATGGTTACCTCATAGGTGTAAACCCTAAAGTGGTGGTGGATTTAAAGGAGATGTTTCTTCCTCGCTAGGCCGCAATTTCATGTTGCACTAAGGAAATTGCACCTTACAGAACAGCAACTGAGTCTTACACCACTGCAATTGAATCTTGCAGCGGAACAATTGAGTCTTACACTACTGCAATTGAATCGCGCAGTGGAACAATTGAATCTTACAGTGGCGCAATTGAATCGTGCAGCGTAACAATTGAATCTTACACCACCACAATTGAATCGTGCAGCGGAACAATTGAATCTTACTCTACTGCAATTGAGGCTTGCAGCGTAGCAACGGGGTGGTTCAGTTAGTAGGTGGTGAGATCAAAGACAAAACCTCCGAGGTTAATCGGCTGGCTAGGCCACGAAGTATTTACCTTTTGAGCCAAGCCCACGGCAACCAGACCGTAAAAAGATGGAACTATTGTATTGCAACCCATAAACACATTGTTCAGTTATGGCTTATTTTTAATGTATGGTTGGTAGATTCATTTCAATACTAGTTGCGGTAGCTGTTTTGGCAGGTTGTAATGATTGTGAAGAACCTGAACCATGCCCCATTGCTACGGTTGAAGCCTTTAGTGTAGCAGAAGACAGCATTTGTTTCGGTACGTGGGAATGGATTTACACCATTAAGCGCCATTGGTCTTCACTTCATAATGAATGGGTAGTGGTTGACACAATTTATCCAGGAGAAGCAGTAGCCGGATTCGAAACGTATGAATACGTCAACGGAACAGTAACTGAAAGTGATATGTGTTTTAATATGAGCGGAACTATTGTTTCAGGATGTTATCATGAGCGAAACTCCTTGCTAGACCAAGCTTACAATGGCCCATCGGACATGGTGGTCGGCATAGCATTATTTGGTTGGGAGGCTCCAGGGCAAGGGGGGATAGGGCTCAGCGTATACATTCCTAGCGGAGCACCCATGGAGGTGATTCAGGCAGAATTAAACGGATTGTGGATGTTTTACGTATCAGATGAGTACGAGGCTGGTGTTCGATACCGAAATAGGTTTATTAAGACTGATTAAGCCATGAATAGAATTACCTATCTCCTTGCCCACCAAAAACAGCCAAAAGCAACAAAGGCGCGGTGATTACTCACCGCGCCTTTGTTTTTTGTGCTAGACCGAAATTACTTTGTGGTCTTTCCTGATGAGCCTCCTTTACTTCCTGGCTTAGCTATGGAGCTACGCATTTCTGTATCGGCCTTAATGTTGTCAAACTTGTAATAGTCCATAATTCCTAAGTGACCAGCTCTAAATGCTTCGGCCATGGCCTGAGGAATTTGAACTTCGGCCTCAATTACTTTGGCTCGTGCTTCCTGCGCTTTGGCTTTCATCTCTTGCTCTAATGCAACTGCCATGGCTCTTCTCTCCTCTGCCTTTGCTTGGGCAATGTTCTTATCTGCTTCTGCCTGATCCATTTGTAGTTCGGCTCCAATGTTCTTGCCTATATCCACATCTGCTATATCAATGGAAAGAATCTCGAATGCCGTTCCAGAATCCAATCCTCTAGCTAAAACCACCTTAGAAATTGAATCAGGATTCTCCAGAACTTTTTTATGCGATTCGGCAGAACCAATAGAAGAAACAACGCCCTCACCAACACGAGCAAGAATGGTGTCTTCTCCAGCACCACCAACCAACTGAGCAATGTTTGCACGTACCGTAATTCGGGCCTTCGCAATTAGCTGAATACCATCTTTTGCAACAGCTGTTACGGGTGGCGTATCTATCACTTTCGGGTTTACAGACATCTGAACTGCTTGCAATACATCACGTCCTGCAAGATCAATGGCAGTGGCCATTTTAAAATCTAAGGGGATGTTGGCCTTGTCGGCAGAAATCAAAGCAAACGTTACGTTCTGAACACTTCCTCCTGCTAAATAGTGGGCTTCCAATGCATTTCGATTAACCGTTAGGCCTGCTTTCGTGGCACTAATCATGGCGTTTACTATTACCGCTGGCGGCACTTTTCTCAATCTCATTCCAATTAAGGCGCCAATGCCAATTGGCACTCCTGAGAATATGGCCGTTATCCACAGGCCGAGCGGCACGTAGTAGAAAAACAACCATAGTAAAACTATGGAGAAAACGACTAATGCTATTAAAATTGGTAAGCCCATGTTGGTTCTTTTAAGTGGTTTTTACAATGATTTTGTTCTGACTAACCTTGGTTACTACTATCTCGCAATCGGCATCTACATATTTGCCAGCGGCATCAACTTCAATTATTCTGTCCCCGAAGATAGCTTTCCCTGCGGGGTTTAAGCGCGTTACGGTTTTACCAACTTCGCCTAGTTTAACCATGGTCTCAACTTGATTAACGCCTTTGCCCTCTACTGTCGTATCTAAGGCCATCCGTTTCCAAGTTTGTCCTTTTAGCAGAACAATAAGAGAAAGAAAGATAACAGCAACACTCGAAGCTAATGAAATATGGCCTTGCATTGTGCCCAAGTAAGCATAGGCTAAATAAATACCGATGGAAAGGAGTATGATACCTCCAACGCCCACGATTGTCGTTCCAGGAATAAAAACGATTTCTAACAATAGCAGTAAAACGCCAAGCAGAAGAAAGGCGATGACGGCTCCAGTTATTAGCATTTAATAATGGGAATATCCTCTATGGTTGCGGTGAGGCCACGGTTAATCATCTCCACCCAAATAGGTTGTAAGCGACTAAACGCATCTGTTTTTACAGCGCATTTTCCGCTGTAATGAATAATAAAGGTACACTGCTCTGCTTGTAATGGCTCATGCCGACAAACCTCAATCAACGACTCGATTACGAAATCGAATGTGTTGTACTCGTCATTATGAATAACCAAGGTCTTTGGTGCTTGCACCAGTTGTTCCAGCTCTTGCTGAAACTCTACTTCGAGCTCAAGGTTTAGGGTTGGGTCTAGGTTCATCTTGTAATAATCGATGATGAAGATATGAAATTGAAAGACTAGTTAAGGTTTTTAATCGATAAACGGGATTGCTTCAACGGCAGACAGCGTAGTTGGTGCTCCTTTCAAAAAAGGAACAATCTTCACACTGTCGAACCCTCTATCTACATATTCTCTGTATCCCGAATTGGCATCTGCCATTGTTGTGTAATGTGCTGAAGACAAAATAAACTCAGGCATTGCAAAGGTCATTGAAAGCTCTGGGTCCATTGATTCGTAGATGGTTTCAGAAACTCCATTTGCCTTAATTCTAAATTCAAGTTTGTAGAAAACGTCTGCTCTTTGCTTCAGTTGGCTGCGGTCAAACGCTGGACGTACATACTCTTCTCTACCCGTTAGGCTTGAATTAGCTAACACGTCCTGATTTCTTAGGTTCTCTGCAATTTCTTTGGCTGCATTTGCATCTTCTCCAGCATCAATCTGCTGATTGCGCACGTTTTTCATTACCGCCAATCTACCAACATCCTCAGCCCGCATACGTTTTACCATGCGTCTTGAACCTGCATCTTCTATAGCTGTAAAACTCGGCTTGCTCTTGTCTGGGTTTCTGATGGTAGCCGTCAAAAATGGAATGGTTCCTACTGTAATTACACGGGCAGCAGGCTTTTCAACCACTGGCTTTGCTTCTACTACGTCCTCTTCATCTTCCTCAAGTTCTTCTGTTGCTACAACTACTTCTTCCTCGGTTGCTACAACTACCTCCGACACCGGTTCTGCTACTACTTCCTTTACCGCTACTTCCGCTTCTTCTTTTATTTCCTCCTCTGCTACCTGAACTGATTCGGCAGACTCAGCTGGAGCTACAACCTCTTCAAAAAGATTGTCGGCCTCGGCAAGAATAGCTTCAAATTCTTTTGTGGCTTCTGCCACTTCATCTCGGATTGGCTCAGCCTCTTCAATTTGTTCAATCGCCACTTCTTCCTCAACCTTTACCTCCTCAACAACTTCCCGAACAACTTCGTCCGTAACAACTGGCTCTTCAATGCTTACGGTTTCTTCAGAAACTGAAGGCGTTGGTACTTCTACAACCTCTGCTGTTTGTTCCACAGCGGCTAATTCTTCTTCAAGCAAGTCCTTAGCCAACTCATCTTCTTCTTCAATCGTGTTGATTTCAACTACAGGCTTCTCGGCCTCAGCCTTCACTGGAGTCGTCTCAACAACTTTAGCTGGTTTGGCAGGATTAGACTCCAACTCTGCTAAAGCTTCATTGATTTCATTAATGTCTAAAGCAGCCATTTCTTTATTCCCACTTTGGGCAAGGACATCCTTATCCTGCTGCATCTTTGCTCTCAACGCTGCCTCTTTCTCTCTTGCAATTTTTTGGTGCTTGTCCAATGCTATCCTATCTGCATCCATGGCGGACTGCAACACTGGGTCAACTTCTTTTCCATTGGTTTGACGGTTTTCCAATGGCTTAAGCGTGTAGTCTTTATCTGGTCTTGCCTTGGCTTGGGCCGCCATTTCAGCTTCCATTTCGTTCAGGGCCGCTAAATAATCAGCAGGATTCGCATCACTTTTAAGTGCTACAATTTCATTTTCAATGTCCGTTACTTCTGCTGCAAGCTCTTCTGCAATGGCTTCTTTCTCCGCAACCCCCGCAGCCGAAGTATCGTTTTCCGCAGCTAATCTCCTTTCAGCCAATGCGAGGTTAGCAGCTGCAGCCTTTGCTTCTTCCGCTTCATCAATAGACTTATTTTCCTCCTCAATCAGTTTTCCTTGCTGCGTTTTCTGCTCTTCTAGCCGCGCAATGGTTTGCAAGAATAAATCAGAATCTGAAAGGTTGTCTGTATTGGCAGAAGGAGCACTTACTACTGCTGGTTTGGTATTCTCAGCTATCGCTTGCGTTTCCTCTGTTACCACTTCCTTCACTTCAACGGTTTCAGGTTCTGTTTGCTGACTTAACAATTCCGCTTCCTTCTCCTCCATTTCCTTAAGCAGCTCCGCGAAAGACTCTTCTTCAGCTAGTTTCACTTCAGCAGCAATTTGAACTGATGAATCCTTCATTGCTTGTTGCTTCGCAAGCTCAACCTCTCGGTCAATTTGCGCCAAACGAGCCTTTTCTACTTGGTCTGCCGCCAGCTGTGCTGCTGCAAGAGAGTCTTGCTCAGCTTTTAGTCTTTTAGCCTCTGCTAATTCTGCTTCTCGCGTTTTTTGCGCTACAACCAGACTATCTTTTATTGCTTGGTTTTTAATCTGCAACTGGGCGTAAGCATCATCCTTTATTTGCTGCGTTATTTCAAGTTCTTTTAACGCCTTTTCCGCGTCTGCTTTTGCCACTAGTTGGGCACGTGCAACACTATCTTGTTTTAGCATCTCAGCTTTCCGCGAGGCCACCTCTTGGTCTTCTTCCAACATCGCAGCTTCCACTTCAGCTGCTTCACTTTCAATTTCTAACGCTAATTGAACTTGGTCTAAACTGTCTTGCTTCGCTTTCGCAGCTGCAGCCAGTGCTTTTGCAGTAGCCTCTGCAGCAATGGCAGCCTCTTGTTGCTTCGCTTTTTCGGCTAACTCAAGTTCCTTTGCCTTAGCAAGTGCTGCTGTCTCTTCTGCTTTCTTTTTTTCTAATTCGCTTCTTTCTAGCTCTTTGGCTTTTGCAAGTTCTGCGGCTTTTTCGGTAGCCTCTTTTTCAGCTTTCAACTCTGTTGCTGCTGCTAATTCTTTTTCCTTCGCCAAAGCTACCGCTTGCTCTTCTGCCGCTTTTTCCGCTTTCAACTTTGCCGCGGCTGCCAACTCATTCTCTTTTGCTAAAGCAACTGCGCGCTCTTCTTCCTCTTTCTTTGCCTTAAGCTTAGCTGCTTCTTCCATTTTGGCAGCATTAGCAGCGGCTAGAACCGCTGCTTCATTTTTAGCCATTTTTTCTCTCGCTGCCAGTATCTCTGATGGGTCTGGCATTGCAACCATCCTAGGGTTAACTTCATTCAGAGAAAGGCTTTCCGTACGTTCTAACGAATCTGGATTTCCAGCAGCATCGAAATAATTGGTAATCGTAACAGTTCCCTTATCTGAGGTTGATTCGTACCTAATTCCTTGACCTAACGATTTAAATGCATCATGCTGAGGAACGTCCAAATCAAACTTAAATCCTTCAGCTTCCTTTGGGCCAACATCCATTACATAGTCGTTCTGTGGCGGAAGAATCAGCAAGTATTTACCTGTTTCTTTATGACTTCTGTACTTACCCACCACTTGGTTGGTCGTTGGGTCAAAGACGGTTGCCGACATATAATTGTAGACGCTATCCGTCATATCCTTAAACGTTCCTTCTACTACTGAAAGCTCAACTTGCTGTGGGTCGTAAAGAAGTGTTTTAAAGACTCTTAGTTTACCCTCGGCAGTATTTCTGGCGGTGGTAAAAAACGCAACCTTTCCATCTGGGTCACTGGCGTATAGGAAATCGTCATAAGGCGAGTTTATGGGATGCTGTAGGTTTACAGCCTTAGACCATTTGTTTGTCTCCGCATCAAAATTGGAGCTAAAAACATCATATCCACCCATTGTATTGTGCCCCTTTGAAGCAAAAAACAAGGTCTGAGAATCCTCATCATAATAGGCGTAGTCCTCATCATAAGCGGTATTAATCGCTTCTGGCAATCTTTGCGGCAACGCCCAATCTCCCGAAGGAAGTCTGTTTACTCTGTACAGGTCCTTGGCATTAGCCCCGTCTTCTCCATAACTAGCATACACCAAAACAGTGCTATTCAGGGGAGTATAAACTACAGTTCCAAAAAGGTTTTTCTCATCATATTTCGTTTTGAAAGTAGGCGGCATTGGAATCACTTTGCCTTTCAACTTTCTAAAATCGTATGGCCTGTAAAACTCACTTGCTAATACCTCTTTTTCGGATGCTGGCTTAAAATCGATAGCGGCATTGTAAAGCAGCTTCCCATTCAAACATTCGGCAATGCTTCTGTCTAAATCAACTTTAGACTTCTGATAACCAGCGCTTTTTGCTTTTTGATAGGCTCCGATGGCATCGTCAAATCTGTAATTAAACTGATAGGCTTTGCCTAAATAATAATGAGCCTCTTTATTTACTCCATTCGTACTTGCGCCACCTTCGATGTAAGGAAGCGGTTTAAGCGGGTCTGCCTCGGTGTACAAAATGCAAACCCCAAACCGATAATTATAGTTGGGGTCTAAGGCATCTTTACTCAGCAATTGGGAGAAAAGAGGCTTGGCGTTATTGTAATCTTCCGATTCGAAAAGCTCATTAGCCGCTTTTTCGAGCTCCTCTTGACTATCAAAGCTAACCTGTCCAAAACCTTGGAAGGCTAAGAGGAAGAAGGAGAAAAAGAAAGTCAATCGAGCCGACAATACCATAGAATTACCCGTTTTTCGGGTTATTTTCGACAATTCATTCAAGCACTCAAAAATATTTGTTTTTACCCAATGATCGACCATGATTTATCGGCATTTCAGATTGTTTTCAAACGTATAAGTCTAACCGCTGACTTATCAAGGTTTAGACACCTTTTCGTACTGATTTCCATAATTTTTCTGTCGGTCAGTTCTACATTTTCCCAAATTTCCATTGGTTTATTAACCAAACAATCGGTTTCGAGTATTCTGATAGCGCCCAATGAAGGCAAATACCTTCTAAAAACTGCGGCTGGAGACACGGTATACAAATTTCGCTCCGATGATGCTGTTTCAATCGAAGCTTTTGAAGACAGACTTATTCTTAAAAGCGTTTATGGATTAACCGATACACTGCAATCAATAGCGGTAACGGGAACTGGAACAAATGCCTCCATACATATGCGGGTTGGTTCGGAAATCAAGCAACATATCTATTTTGAAACGGTAAACATTACTGCCAAACAAGGCCTACTTAACCTTGTAAACAATTTGAATTTAGATCGGTACGTGAGCCTAGTTGTGCAAGCGGAGGTTGGTTCGGGCGCTGCCGATGAATACTACAAGATTCAAAGCATCATTTGCAGAACATACGCTATGCGAAACTTAGAACGGCATGCAACGGACGGATATGATTTGTGTGACCACGAGCATTGTCAGGTTTTTTCAGGAATTAAACCACCGACCAATGCGGTAATTAAAGCAACCGCTGCTACCAGTGGTTATGTGATGGTTGGTAGTGAAAATGAATTGATTCTAAGTGCTTTTCACGCAAATTGCGGTGGACAAACAGCCAACTCGGAAGATGTTTGGAGAGAATCTCGAAGCTATCTCACCTCTGTTATTGATACATTTTGTCTTGAAGCAAGAAGCTCTAGATGGTCTAAAAATTTACCACTTGATGAGTTTTTGTCTCAAGCTGGATTACCTATTGAACCAGAGAAATACGCTGGGAAAACGTTCAATCAGCCTAACCGAAAGAAGTACTTTGTGGTTGAAACAGATTCTGTGGAGACTACCAAAATGAGACGCTATTTGGGACTTAGATCAACCTTTTTTGATGTGACCGTTAAGGATAATGAAGTGGAAATGACGGGGCGTGGCTATGGACATGGAGTTGGACTATGCCAACAGGGCGCTATGAAAATGACCGAAAGTGGATACACCTACAGCCAAATTCTTGGGTACTATTATAAAGGGGTAAGTCTGGTGCCTATTAGTTCGCTTCAACCAGAAAAGTAGGAAGCCACCATCTTCTTGGCATCCTCAATAAATTCTGAGAATTCGGAATCAAATTCTGCTTGATTTTTGGCATAAACATCGGCAGCTAAGTGCATTTCGGTTTCAATACTTGTCCTTCTGTCTAGGCCTTGCAACGATTTTAGCAACCCCCAATCAAACCTGTAATTGTACAACCAGTTTTGTTCTTTCATGTAGGGGAAAAAGCGTTGCACATGAATGGGGAAATGCTCAGATTGAGATTCCAATCGATGGTAAATGCTTTGAGTAAAACTGCCTAGTTCCGATTCATGAAACTGATGCCAATTAGCGGCCAAAACATGGTCGTAAACAACATCAATCACAACAGGAGAAAACCTGCCTTGCGTAGCACGAAAGCGCTGAACGCCTTGCTTTACGAGAGGGTGATTGTCTGTAAAATGGTCAATGGCTCGGTGAAACCGAATTCCCTCGGCAATGTTACCTGAGTAAACCTTATCGGGATTGCCCTTGACTGAATCTGCAATAAAATTGCCTAGCAGAATTTCATCATTATCAGGAGAAAGAAATATATGACCGAGAAAATTCATGTATCCCAAACATACGGCAAAAGGAAAGGGAGTTAAAATTCTAATTTCAATTGAAATTTGAGTCCTAACTCCCTCGGGAAAAAGTGGAATGTCTGCTTTAAAGACGGTGAGGGTTTATTAGGGTTGTCTGTTAAGGTTAATTTTGTTGAACTCTAAACTGCTTCTAAGCATGAAAAACGTTCTAATTGCCTCCCTAATGCTGATTATTCCAACGGGATTGTTTGCTCAAATCACACTTTCTCCACTAGAGACTGTTCAGGTAAAAGAATCGAATGTGT